>JGI24021J15306_10005528_pt1 | contig 15034 bp, 8 predicted proteins | sample Ectturendosymbi1_FD_15306 | JGI IMG/M metagenome (IMG submission 15306)
ACAAGTTGATACAAACCAGACCTCACGTACGGAATACAATAGCGAGTAGGAAACGGCAAGTCGTAATGCGAAAAGGTAAATCCACTATAGTAGCGTAACTTCTCAAGCAAATTTTCCACCACTCAATATATATAGACTGCACTTGATATTTATAAACATAAAGTGCGATATTCAGGAGTTCAAATATCGCGCAATTTTTTCTTAAATATCTTGAGATGTAACAAGATATTTAAACCCCATCTGTAATTAAACATAAAAGATCAAACTAGGCAAACATGACCTGGTTATTGCATTAGAATTCCACGTTTTGACGAACCAAAGAAAGATTTCCAATAACATTGTTTGTACTCATGATTGTTACAAAACAACCTTTATCCACCTTTCTTGGAATTTGCTAGTAGTGATGCTAAACACATTGTTCTTGCAAATGATAACACGACTCAACCTGTTAGTCCGTTACGTCAGCCTCAGAAAAAGTCTGTGCCAAGGAAAAACAAATTGCCGTACAACTTCCACCACGTCCGTTCTGAGAAAAAAGCAGCATGCATAGCCACACCCACCACTTCACGTCATGACTGCAATAAATGGGAGATCGTCGCCAACCTAGGGCTCACTCATTAGCTTTCTGAAAAGAGAGGCTGACCGAGAGTGGAGCTGTTCAAAACTTCACTCTTTCTTTTACCTTTCCTGAGGAGAGGTCATCGTAGATGTAAAGGGCAAAAGTTTAAATGCTGCTTTGAGATTTCGTACATCACTCATCGTACGTAGATGAATATCTCGTGCCTCGTAAATTTGATTTTGTGAAAGAGAACAACATAGAAAATGCTTGAGAAAAGTTAGTGGTAAAGGAAGATCTCTGCAAAACTCGTTTGCATACTAAAAATTTCAGCGAGCCACTTGTTCAAATTTTGACAGAAAAAAGCATGTGACACAAAACAAAGATTATATTTGCAGAATCTTTCTTTTTGCATACAAAAGTTTAGAGAAAGAAAGATTTAGCCATTTTTGCGTACACAAGTCACTATAAAAAGTTTTACACTCTTTTTGGAGTCGTTCGTTCGGAAAAGTCGTTACTTTTTTCACGTTAAATGAAGATTATGCAAATAATGAGGAAAACGGCAAATTCTTTCGCACCAACTTGAAATCAAGCATTTACACCATGTTTTAAAGTGACTTCAGTGTAATAAAACACGCATTGCTATGTGGATTGAATGTACAATTTCTCAATATTTTGAACTTTTACAATTAACAGTCTTCACGAGTAAAGTATTACCCCAGGAATAAGCATAACAGGTAGAGATGTTGAGATTAAAAGCTTAAAAAATATAAAATATAAGTTACTGTTTGTACAAGATGTTTAGCCACTGTCATGAATGTGCAGAATCTGAAAAGTTGAATCTGAAAGTTTTCACCAAATGTAAAAGAAATTCAGAGCCAGAGATAAATCCACTCAAGCTACGTTCTATAGTTTCAAGCTACTGAAAGCGTAATGAAAAAAAATTGCTGTCGTTCCGGCAATTCGTGAAAAGCATAGTTTTTCTAGGTTTTCATTTGATTTTTTGCTTACCTGTGAAATTAATGTTACTGTTACACTTTCTTAGACATTGTTCACTTAATTTCATCAGTAATACTTTTTGAAAAATGGCTCATCATTGGGGCTATTACACCTCATCATGCCGTAAGTTTACATTATATTTCATATCTTTAATCTTGGAATGAGTGACGTTTTCAGGCATTTTCTATTACAGGCATTTACAAAAGACTGAGTGCAGGTGTAAAAAAACCCAACTTTACAAGGAACGGTAATGTTGTAAGAACGCATATCCCCTTGAAAATGAAAATGTGTGTGTGAACTAATACACCAAAACCTAAGAGTTGTAACACATGGTAAGCGCTCTCATGCTAAAAGGTCTTCAAAAGCATTCCTATAAATTTGTTTTTGAATCATTAAACCTAAATATGTTGGAAGAATGCAGTGGATTGTGTGAAAGCTTTGAGTTCACATTTCTGTGATAAAAAGAAATTTACCTTCTGAGTTGAAGAACTATAAGTGCAATATCGACCATACGTACATATTTCATACTTGGAGTGATTAAAATTGCCTCAATTCTTCAGCTTCTTTTCGAAAATCACAAATTTTATTTGTACTTTACAGCACCGAATGAGTGGTATACTTTGTACCCTATCGCCCGCACAGGGAAACGTCAATCGCCAATTGATATTAAAGCTGAGGACCAGCACCAGGTATGGAAGTTGGTGTGGATTTTATGATACGACTTCCTTTTTAACACCGTTTTCTGGGTAGTTACAGTTAACGCTGTGCAAACAAGACCGTTGTTTTTGCTTTTAATCGTATTTATTCCCTAAAGACTCGAAAGCGTAACCATATTATGGAATTCCAGGCACTTATCGACTTCAGCCTCCATGCATCAGGAAAACTGACATTGCTTGCAAGGTTCCAAGTTAGGTTACCATTCTAAGCAATGATAATATCTATTGGCAGATCCGTGCTTCACTTTGGCACCACAAGTTTTTTCCATGCTTGTGTTCTCTTCAAAAGCTGGTTGCAATAAAACACAGCGCATATATAATAGATCACTAATTGCTGGGCAGCGTAAATCTAATTTGAATTCATGTCGTAAAATGTTTTCACTACACACATATAAACAATAAAGAGAGCGTTCGGCCATTGCACTTTTTTCCTTTGAAACAAGTAATTTTCCGAAAGACTCACCATATCTTCTCTGCTTTTATCCAGGCATCCGGCTATTCTAAGCTGCGGTTTTGCTACCAAGACCGAGAGATCACAACACTGAATAACAATGGTCATTCTGTAACTTTCCATCTGACTGGAGGAAAATCAAGTAAACTCGTTTGCATTTAACAGTTATACGTCTCGTTAACCCGTTGCTTTGTGTTTTGTCAAAACTGACATCTTTTAGCTTTACGTTCATATTTTGGGAAAGCCCAAAATAGCGGATATCGGCGTTTTGGTGCTGCGGCAAACTTGATAGCAACTTTTTATGCAAACAACGCTACAACAGCTGCCAGATGAATTCATCAAGAGATTTTTCTACCACAGAAAAAGTAGAAGCTTGCGCAGAGTTTGTTAAAAATGTCGGTTGCAATAAACAAACTCGTTTACTTGGTGCTTTGAATTGCAAGCAAAAAAGTTACGCTTTTGTCTCTTTTTTCTTAAACTCTCATCAAACAATGAATTTAGGAATCTTATAAAACAAATCCCGTAGATGTGTGCATTTGTACGATAAGGAACCTATGTGCTTCTTTTGCTTTCTGTGGCATTCACTTGAATTTAGTTCGGACATGAGTTTTGTTTTATGAACTTTAAATATGTGTACTAAAGCTTGATATGTTCTAAACGTCAAAATGTAACAGACTGTGTAAAGAGAGACCTTTTCAAAAATCAAACAAAAGAAAGAACTGGCGTTTAACCTTTTACGGAAAATTAGTGATGCTAATTTCAAAGTGCGAAAAGGAACTCCATGTTGGGATAAACTCGATATCAATTCAGCGTAGATCTTCTCATGTAGCTTTGCAACAGCTTTCCCATGTGAATCGTTTATATGCAAAAACACCCTAAATTTTCACGGCAGTTAAAAAGTATCAACTGAATACAGAAAGTGGCAAGGTACATAAAATTTCCTTTAGCGCAAGCCAAGTGTAAGGCAGTTTTATCAAAGCCACCAACCAAAACATATCATTTGGAACATAAAATTGGGGTAGACTTAACAGTTTCATCAACACTGAAAAAGCCTTCAAAAAACTATACATGTTTTAGTTTGAGACGTTTCGGATTATTCTTAATCCATCTTCAGTCAAAAAATATAGCAGCACTTGGCAATGCTAGCAATTCAAAACCAAAAGACTCTGTGACGCAAGAAATAACAGTGTGACGCCAAAGACGTCAAAAGCAAAACCAAGACCGTCAAATTCGCTAAAAGTAAAAGCAGGACCAACAGCTATGCAGAAAGTGCTAAGACAAAACCTACATAAGATCGTAATCTACGAAAACAAGCCAAGACCAGCAGCAAGAGACCGTTCACAGTGCACTTTTGGTTTTGAATTGCTAGCATTGCCAAGTCTTGCTTTATTTTTTGACTGAAGATGGATTAAGAATAATCCGAAACGTATCAAAATAAAACATGCATAGTTTTTTGAAGGCTTTTTTAGTGTTGACAAAACATATCAGCTCAATAGATTTTAACAAAGTTTTTTTGTAGCAATTTTTATCATCATCGAGGTCGTAAGCTGTAGGACGGAGCTAAATTATTTCGATGTGAAAAGTTTGAAAAATTCTTGAAAACGTAATAAATCAACAATTGTCGTTCAAAAACATTTCTCGGATTTTTTTTCGCAGCTGCAGCCTGCAGACCTACGGCAGTTACCAATGCTGTAACTAGGTAAAAGATATCGCCGAGTAAACGAACTTGTTGTGCATTGTTAAATCAAAATGATGTTTTACGACACAGCATATAGAGTCATTTCTTGCCCTGAAAAATTAAAAAAAATATGTAACTCATGCTTTGGATCATTAATCTTCACTCACGTTTCACCCTCAGTTTGAAGCCAGAATGATGGCAAATGTGTTTGTTGTTGCAAACTAAACGCTTCCTATTTAGCAACATCACAAAAAAGATGTTCATCACAACCCCTTTTCTTGTTTACATTCACTTGGTACATTTTCAACGATGACAGTCTCGTGGCAGCAACACTGTGTACATTTCATCAAAGTAGCCTCATTTAACAGGGCGGTGCATTATTTGCTTCTGCGCAAGAACAAATGCTGGAAGTGTCAATAGGTGATACTGAGCTACATCATGGAATGGATTAGCGGCTGAGAGCCGCACAGTACGTGCGAAAAGTTTTAGATGTTTTTTTCAAACTTATGAAATATCGCGAGGCCGCCAACGCTGATTCTTTTAACTCTAAAAACCGTTTGAAAGGCAGTAGTGACAATCAGTGTGCGTTTTAACGCAAGCCACTTGTTTCATTATTGTGAGCAGGGCCAACCCTTAAGCACGGCGGATCCAGGGGAACGATCGCCCCGCCTCCCCTAAAACCTACGAAAGTATCTTTATTCACCATCATTTGTACAATGCGGAACACAGCATTCGCGATGTAAGGTCGTTTTGCCATCCATTGTTTTGTCACAGCTGTGTTGCCAAGTATACTTCGTCTCTTTAAACAGTAGTGAACCCGTAGTAAGACGACCACCAAATAGTACTGAAACCGCCCTCCCTAACGGTCTAACGTTATTGGCTGGATCCGCCCACGGACTGTGAAGCAATGCAGCTTCGTTCGAACCAGCTCCTCCAGCATAGCCACTGTGTTTGAGCAGACAGTTGAATTTATTACCAGGATCTCCTATAGTGCTGCGCTGTCGAATGTTTTTGAACGGAAGGCCACAAATATCTGGCAGGTTGTTCCGCGTGCCGAAATTTCATGCCACGATGTGGTGGTACATTTGCATTCTAGAATTAATTTCGTGTTAGCCGCGCATGCCAACAAAATGAAAAATTTTGTTGCATCAAAATTTTAGCTCTTTCTCTTCTTATGTGACGTACAAATTGATCATACATCTCCCAATCGTTTACATCCCAGAAACTGGGTTTACCAGATCTTTGTTTTCTAAGAACAATGGGTGCAGTCATACATGGCATCAACGAAAAATGTTGTGAGTGCCCAACACTATTACTTTCAGCCACAACATGTGCAGGCTCTAATTGTGATATTCAATTTAAACAACAGATTACTTTAAACTATGCCGTAACTTGCAAGCTGGGAATGCTTTCAGCTAAAACCAAGAATACGAAGGAAAAGGACGTTTAAGTTGACAAACACACTTTTTTTCTTTCAATGCTTTTATTGTAATTATATGTGGCTGTCATGGTCAAAGCTTGCTTGGAACCAGATTAGTGCATCTGTTTTATTGACTGCTTAAAGGGTGTCTCTAGAAAAGTGCAATTATAAAACTTAAAATCTGCTTTTAATTTTTGCTCCAAACCACTAAAGCAGGAGTCGCCAACCTGGTGTCCGCGGGCACAATGTCGCCCTCATGGGCCACGTGGGTCGCCCGCAGGCTTGTTCTGATAATAGCATAAAAATGATCAGTAGGGCAACCAAAAGTCAAAATTTTTCTGCCGTTTTTAAAGATTATGAAACGTCCACAAACCAAATATTACGCTCATACCATGTGCAACTCCCAATTTATTACGTTCAAAAAAGTCAAAATTAATCATTGCGTCAAAATTTATGGTTGGGTCAAACTTTTCGTGCAGCGCAGTTTTTTTCTCTTTATCGATATTTTATTCAAACTACAACAACAGATATTGATATGCTTTTGCAAGTTCAGTTGCAATTCTGTAGGCTAATGATAATGGGTTTGCTGGTTGCTACAATTTCGGACGTAATATTGTTGTTTTGCCCACTACCAGACAATTGAATACTATGTAGGATAGGAGTGGTAAGGCAAGAAACGTGTTCTTACAGTACGTGGTTTGTGAAAACTTAATCCATTGTGCACATAGTGTTTCAACTTCATGATGTTCTCAGGTTTCACTCTACTTTAGTCGTTAATGTACTTATCAATATATCATCCCCAAAGTTTAAAAAACATTTTTTAAAATTTTGAAGTATAAAGTGCAGTGAATATGTTTCTCAGTTAAAGGTAACATAGTTGAAGACAAATTTAACAAATTTTATTTCAGAAGTGTGTGTGTCAAACTGGTAGCCCTTGGCGTGAATTTGTACCAAGAAGTAGCTCTCTGTTTCATAAAGGTTGGTGACCCCTGCACTAAAGACTTCAGGCGTTTTCTCCATACATAACTTCATTTTTTGCGAAAATGGATAAGGGTATTGCATCACTACTTGCAGCTCTTGTGGGAGGACCTTTAGGAAGTGACACGTATACATTGCTGCAGTTCCATTTTCACTGGGGATCCGATAATTCGAAGGGTTCAGAGCATTTCCTGAATGGAAAGCAGTACTCAGCGGAGGTAAGAGCGCTCGTTTCCATCGCAGCTCAACAAAGACGGATTTACTTGTAACTTGTAACTTCACGCTCAAAAAATCAATATTTTATAGAGGTGAAAAAGTGAACTAAAGTGCTATTTGTATAGAAAAACTCATAAAATTTCTCTGTTCAAGCGTAAAACTATTTTCTCCCAAACCCGACCATATGCAGTTTCAAAAAGTGTGACAAACTATGTCTGATTCACGCCTTTCTGTTGGCCCAGATGCATTTGGTCCACATGAACACCAAGTACACGTCTACAACAGAAGCAGTTCAGCATGCTGATGGACTTGCTGTGATTGGAGTATTTATTGAGGTAGGCTGCAAGTGACCTAGTTTCTATCGTTGTCAACTGAATCACTTCCGTTGCTCTAAGCCTGGCAAAGTCGTTCCGCAGGAAAATTTCAGTCATTTGCCAAGAAATGTTTCATTAGTTTTTTCTTCACTTTTAAGTCTCTCTCTACAATGATCTGTCTTTAGTGTTCATATCTAAGGTTAACTGCAGCGGATTTCCAACAAGTTAAATAGGCTTATCAGAAGTGAAAAGATGTAGCTTTTTCGCAACATGCCAAACTTGGTTTCAGAACGGATAAGCTAACTGACTAGTTTCNNTCAAAGACAAAGGATTTTGTTTCAGATTTTACAGCTTTTACATCCATAAATTCTTTTTACATTTAAATTNTGAGTTTCCTTACACCACAGCTGCACGCACAAATACCTTNAAATCTTTGGTAAAGCACAAAGATTTGAAACAAACTCGGAAAGTCTTTTGAAGAACTTTACTAGNAGGAAAGAAGAAACCTTGGTGTTTCTCAAGGGTCTGTTTTAGGCCCTGTTTTTTCATTCCGTGTGAATAGTATTGCTACCAACATTAAAACATATATCGCTCTTTATGCAGATGACAAAAACCTGTTTTATTCAGATAAGTGTCCTGTCCATTTGCACAGTGTGATAGCTCAAGACCTTTGCACGTTATCCATTTGGTCTGAGGTTTGGAATGTTACTTTCAATCCCCAAAAATCTGCCGTTATGACCGATTCATCACTCCCCTCTATTTTTTAATAATGCTTACCCCTCTGAAACAGATACACATAAACACCTAGACTTATTGTGTCACCAGTCTCTCTCGACACATTTACACCAGACAGCGATGACCAAAATCAGTATTCGTTTGTTCGTAAATTCTGTGCCTTGCCGATGGATTCCTTGCTTACCCCATTGTGGAGAGTACTTACTCGCCTAAATTCATGTTATCCTTTATCAAAAAACAGTATCCATCATCTTTTAGAAATCAATCCACATCTGACGCCCATACGTTGTATGCTTCGCTTTGCCTACAGCCCGTTGAAAATCACCAAAAACAACCATCGTGTTTGTGCATCTGTTTCTGTATGTGGGATATAGAAACACAACTAAATTATTCTTTAACTGCAACGTTTACTGCACACCTTGAACAGCACTTTATGTTAATGTTCATGAAATTCTGACCAAATACGAACTTGCTGAACGCTTTGAGCATTTGGGCCACGTTGATTTGTTGCGTTTATCTATATTTGATGTGCCGATGCGTCGATCCCAATTTAATTTGCTGTTTTTAATGCTGCTGACGATTTTCTGAAATTCTGTAAAAGATTCTAGTTGTACTCTGTAAACATCTTTGCTTTTTCTTTATGTTTGCTGTAGTTTTCTTGTGTTGTACTTTTTGAAAGTTCCACATGACACGACACAATTGCACCAGTCAGCCTTGCGCTTGCAGCAAGATTGTCTTTAAATGAATAAATACATAAATGGATAAATAATTAAAGGGAGGAAACCTCATATATACAGAATCAAGTATAGAAGTGCATGAAAATTCATTTGTCATCTTCCACATTTTTGTTAAAGTTCTGCATTTACTGTAATACTGCCCACGAAAGGTCACAAGTTTCGATCCTTCAATTGAATTGACTTTTGCTAAATTTTACCATCCTTTTATCGATTTTTGCAATTTTTTTCATTACTCGAAGGCTTTCCCCCACTGTTTTACAGTATTCCACTAAACAAACAGTGACACTTGAAAATGGGGGTCGGGCAACACGGGGCCCTCGCTGATGAGCTGGTGACGACCTTGATGATTAGGCCTTTCTTTTTCAAACAATTTGCCGCTTAACAGATTTTAAATAGAAAAACGTGATATCCTCTTTGTTTTTGCCTGTTGTGATTAGTACAAAATTGACCGAGTAGTATGCAAACGATGGGTAAAGCTGAAAAAGAAAATGGCGGTTCTTCATAAACAATTGGCTGTTTTCTTTAGGTTGGAGAACACAACGAAGAGTTTCAAGCAATTGTGGACAACCTTCGTTTTGTCCATGAGGAGGTTGGTTCACTTATAAGCATTGCAATGTATCGTTTTCTGCGAAGTTAATTGTTTAAGTCATTTCTAGAATCAAAATGTTAGATAACCCACAAACATGGCCTTCGATGCGAAACAAAAGCATTTTCTTGCCCTGAATCAGTTATTCTGTTATAAATTAACTTCCCTTCGCACTTATCCGGTTGTAAATTCAACAAAAACCTGGCAAGACTTTCAGCTTGAGTGTTTGCATTGCTTCCATTATCTCATTTCTTTTTTTGAACAGAATGCTTCGGCAAATGTGACTGGAAGGATCAATATTACACGCATTTTTCCAAAGGGTAAGTAAAGTTGTGGCGCTTGTGGCAAATTAATTTAAGCAATACTGCACAATCGGAAAGTAAGACACCACACTTGTCACCTACTAATGGAAAATGTCTATACTAACAAAACTGTAGCTTTTTTGTTTCTTATCATGCTTTTGGTGCGTGAAACAGAAGTTTTAACAAATCTAAGTCCTTTCATTTGGAAAGAAAAGGATAGCATTTGGAAAGTATGTGTTGGCTGGTAAGCCTGTCTAATAGCTATCTGCTTGTGCTCGTGACAGTGAAGGAAATAAAGTCGTTGAGGTTTGTGGATAAATTTTTTGGCAGAGGACATAAAAAGATTAACGCCGTAAAACGTGCAGAAGAAAAGGTGCACGCAAAAGGAGAAACTGCAAACGATTTAAATGTTGGAAAGCAGCAAAAATCGTATTCGTGACCGAGCTTTCAATTTGTTATCGTTGGAATCAGCTATCAAGTATAAATTATAGCAGGACAGCACAGAGATAAAGCGTTAGAAAATAGAGTCAAAAAATTTTTAGAAAAGTTTCTGAATAAACAAATTGTCCTTTCGATTGTAATATGCCTAGAAAGTGTCAGAAATTAGAGTAGATTCATGTTTTTGACATGTGTTCTTAAATAATCCAGTTTCCAAAACTTGCAGCGTTTTTTATGTCTGACAAGGTAAAATAGAGCAAGGAGCAAATAGCAAAATATTATTGTTCAATATCATTAATACCCTGAACTCTAAAATTCTGAAGCATACGCGTTTCCGTTGTGATTTATGAAATAGTATGAAAAGACAATGCAGTCTTCCAAGAGAATCGCCGACAAGTTACATTTTGCCTCGAAATTTTATATAGTATTTTCAAGTAAGACCTGCTGAATTTGAAGCACTGGCATGTAGAGGGGGACAGGGCGAAAAGGGCGAATGCGCCGGGCATCCAAGGTAGGGTAGCAAATAAAGAGTGAAATTACAAAAATTAGAATGCTGTAACTAGACGAATTTTCTTATTGTAAGGCTACTAACACATCCTGCATGGATTTCATTTTTCGAAACTTGTTTTTTTGCCAACACTAGTTTTTACTTATTCAAATGCCAGTGATTCTCACATTTTTCAATACCAGAGACCTATACTCTGGATGTGCGGCGCACACCCAATCAAACTGCTGGTGACGTGACTTTTTCCAGATCGTGCTATCAAGGGCAAATCACAAAAAAGGATTGAAAGATAATTATGGACGTTTAATTGATTTTCTGAGACAAATTTCAAAACTGTCCTATTTTAACTTGCATGATTTAGCTGACGTTTTGATGCATCACTAGTTTCCCGCTTCGTTTTTTGATGTGGCAGCCCTGGGTGTGCACTTGAAATAGCCGCAAACCTCTGCTTGCAATATGGGCATCAGCTCGAGCTTCGTCATTAATTAATTGGCAGTTCAGGCGGATTGATCATAACGGCACACACAAGCCCGTATCTGTACTTTCCCCACAGTAGTTGCACATGCAACAGCCACATAATAAAAGACGAAAGTTTTCTGGCGTACTTTATGCGCATTCTCAATTCTTGTGTAGTTTAGCAAGTTTCAAACTATCAACCCTGGGTGTCTGCCATCCAAGTCACATACCTTCTCTGCTCGACTGCTATTCGACGAGACATTCGAAGAGCCTGATGTTTTTGCAGTTGTGAACTGCCCTGTCGTAGCGTTGAGTGTGTTTTACTCCACTGTTTTAATGCGCAGCCTTATATTTTTGCAGTTGTCAACTGCGCTGACGTAGCACTGAGTGTGTTGCATGTCCATGTTTCAACGCGTTGCCGGATATTTTTGCAGTTAAGAAATGCTCTGTCTTAGCGCTGAGAGCTATGTTTTGCTCCAGTCTCCTAACTTCGAGCGCCGAATTTATGTTCATTACAGTGACACATTGTGCAACAACGAGAGTGCGAGTAGAATAATATGCATATTGTGACAACACAACCTCGCCAAAACATTGGTTTGCAAACGTGAATATGACGTCATATTTTGAAGTCACAAACAGCGTATATACAGCAACAATTACCACCATACACCACTGCTTAATACAGTACTAGAATTTGGTAAGGGGCAGACAATCAAGCAGTCGCCCCGGGTATCACCAGACCTCTGCACGCCACTGACTGGGAGTTGGACCAAAATCCGGTCTTCGGGGACGATATGCTCCTGACAGTGAGATACAATGAAACATACCCGATATTAATGCAATGCAACTGGATACCTTTCGCAGAAAAGCATTACAACTTCTACAGCGGATCACTGACCACGCCCGGTCTCCAAGAGTGTGTTACGTGGATCAATATGCTGAAGCCAATTCACATCTCGAATGATCAGGTGAAAATCAGCACTTTCGTTAAATAATTTGTGTCCACTTAGATATGGCCTAAGCATTTTGAGAAACTCTTTTGAAAAACGTCTGAAAGGCCTGCGTAACTGCATATATAGAAAATTGGAGGCTTGACACAATGCACCCGACATTATGAAATTGCGGTAGTGCAAAGATCAGAAATGGTTACTCCTAAAAAAACTATTGACTTACAATTGAAACTTCCTATTTTTGAAACTCCGCACATCACTAATATCTCCTGTGCTTTAACGTTACAACTGTTTTCATCTGGCTGAAAGTTAAATAACTCATACCCAAGTTGAACCCATACAACAGGCAGACTGAATGAATTTATCTTTTGAAAATGAAACTAGCTAGAAGAGTGTGGCACCAAAGATTAAAGGGACCTTGAGAACAACAGCGAATTGGAACTAGAGGGTTAAAGAAACCTAAACCGAAGAGAAGTTAGTCTTCAGGTTGGGACAATCGGGACACGCTAAGGTACTCCCTCCAATATGGATTAATGAATCCCCTACCGCTGACGGTCCTCACTTGACAGTACAAACACTAAAGGCCGTCGATTCGTGTCCCATCGGGAATCATCTGCCACCGAAAAACTATTTCCCCTAAAAATTGGTGGGATCAGACCGAGGGCCAGGATCGGTCCTGCATTGCGGAGAGTGCTCCCAATAGATGAGGGAGCGCCGGAGTCATAGCTACAAAGTTAGCCCCAACGCTGTGAGGGGTCAATGGACAACACAATCATCCATTCTACAAGCGAGGGTCCTGGGACAACCTTGGTGCCTGTTAACATGGCTACGAACAGCCATGACGGGCCCCTGCAGGACTACAATGACAATTTCCGAATAAGACCCAAACCTGCTTACTTACATTGGACAAATATATTAACTAAGACAAAATAGAAAGTAACTCAGATGAAATTTTATTGTTTAGATAAGTGAATTCAGAAAGCTGCTCTATAGTCCTGGTGACCCCATGGTCAACAACTTCAGACCTTGCCAGCCACTGCATGACAGGAAATTAACAGTTGTTGATCAAGACACCGACTCTGAAAGTAGTGATTCGGATGATGATGGTCATCATGGTCATCATGGTCATCAAGGTCATCATCACCATCATTGATCCATCATCCACGAATGTGTATATAAAGTTTTTGCAGCAAAAAAACAAGGGCAATGTAAGCCCATCACTGCAATGACAAAAGTGTATGTATATATATGTAACTTTGTTTTCTTATATCTCAAATTCCAGTTGGACATTCTTGTCAACATTGCTGCGTCATATCACGATTTGCGCAATTGTATCTATTAAAGAGATTACTAATCAACATAACTGTGTGACTCTTTCTTAGGGGTGGGTTCCACCTACTCGTTGCAGGAAGGACACCAAAAATATGTCCAAGTGACGTTGAGTGTTACCACTGTGCAGCGTCGGATTTAGGGGGTCAAGGGGCCCGGAACCCACCGTGTTCATTTGGTTAGACATACAGTATGTGCGACATGCGCGTGCCACTTAGTCATTTTTAGCGAGAAAAGTGTGTTTGTAGACGGTATCAGTTATATTGGTCGGCCAGACGGCAGTATTTCACTTGAAAATAAATTGGTTTTGTGACGGAACAACTATTACCCTTATTGGTTTCGTGAAAGTCGGTCAGGTATCTGAAGTGAATGCAAGGCCAGGCCACGTATAACGAATTAGCTTACGTCTCTACTCGTTACTGGAAGATTTTGCGCCTGCCTTACTCAGATTTGCACAGGTCGCAAATGAGTAGCATGTTTAAGTAGGACTACCATACGTCCTCTTGTTGGAGGACATGTCCACTTTTTTCATGAGAAATGAAATATTCTCCGAGGACAGTCCAAAATGTCCTCTTTTTTGTATTTCCTTTTTTACATAGCTATAGTCAGTGGCGTAACTAGAGGTTTGAGCTAGGGTGGAAAAAGTAGCTCAAAGGGGCCCACTCGTCACTGAACGGGCCCCACTAGACTAGTTAACACTCAGAAAAAACGTGAGAAATGATGGCGATTGTGGATGTAGATGGCTATACGAAAACCGTAAATCACCGGAAAATAATCCGGAAAACGCAATAAATCAACAACCTACTGAAAAACAAAACAATACTAAACCGAAATATAAGTTAAGTGGGGGTCCGGGTTTCACATTTAGCTTGACAGGGGGGGCTATTCGCCCCTCTGCCCCCCTTAAGCTACGTCACTGGCTATGATATATTGCAGGTCGGTAATAAAGACACAAGTAGTAAATGTCATAAAATGCAATAAAAAGGAATATTAATTAAAAATTTTCACTGTATTGAATTTATAGTTTTTACCATTCAGGATTTTTGAGCAACTTGCGCTTGCTCTGAAAAATAGAGTTGTCCTGAAATTTTTCATTGTATTGAGATATTTTTTATCATTCAGGATTTTTGAGCAACTTGCTCTTCCCTGAAAACAGAGAGTTTGCCCTGAAATTTTTCAAGCCGGGAGGGCTGCCGCCCCTTCCCCGCCACGCACGCCTGTGATCCTTGGCAAGCTAAGATAAAGTGATACCCACTTGATTACGCTGTGAGAAATATGTTTTTGGTACTCAATATCCACAAAGTCAAAATAGTCTTTTCACTACTTTTTGCGAACTGTGCAAATGCAACCACACGTAATTCACTCAGGTTCAAAATCGTTTATTTATTTTCTGAAAAAGTGACACTTCTGGCGTAGTTCTTCGTTTTTTAGCATTGCTGATTGGCTAAAACATTTAGAAACTACTACATTCAGCTATGTACCATACACTGATCACCGCATCACGGCTCATCAGAAAAACTAGTACAGTTTAATGAAGTCAGCAGTCGGCGCTCTAATGCGAAAGTCATTGAGATACTGAAAAAAGATTTACCACTGTTATGTAACGATTAATGTGAAAGCATTCCCGCCTTTCCCGCCGAGAATTAACGCAACCAAAACATAGATTAA
>JGI24021J15306_10005529_pt1 | contig 15033 bp, 12 predicted proteins | sample Ectturendosymbi1_FD_15306 | JGI IMG/M metagenome (IMG submission 15306)
GACCATTGACAGCTCCCCTTGTTGCAAAACTGGCCCCTCCAATGCCCCCCCCAAATGATAATGTCTGGCTCCGCCCCTGACCGCAGGTATGCCATAAAGGTGATTAGAATATTGCGCTTTTTATTTTTATCAATTTGCTAGTTTAGGGCTTGATACAGGTAAGTAATGCAGACGATAGAAACAGCCTATGACGCAAAGTACGATTTCCACTCTTTACGGGAGTCAAGGCTGGATCAACGTAGCTCTATCAATTTGACCCTTCAGCTCAACCATACCTGGTTACGGGCCTGGTGGTGGAGACCAGTTTAGTTGCGGCGAGCTGTAAGAAAACACAAAATCACTGAAATTGCTTGTACGACTGACATGTCTATTAGAACACCAATAGCGTTACTTGCCATCGCTAAAACTAGTAATTTTAGCGATATCCGTGAAATTGGTGGTATTAGCGCTATTGGGTGAGTGAAAGGGGGATTACGAGGTACAAAGGACTGTTATGGTCCGTCCTGTCCCTTGGCATCGAACCGTGAAGATCACATGCCTCTGGTTTTCTTTCCTGATGCAGATAATCACCCCTTGGGACGTTTCAAATGTCCCAACGACCACAAGTTAACCTTGCAGCAGCGAAACAGAAAAGCCTGTTGCAAGAACTATTACGTTACTTCAAGAGACATGACTTAAGGCAAACTCAATTTTACCATTATGACGGACTTTCTAGATTTCGTAATACTTAGAGACGCTCCGTCTTTCTAGAATAGATATTAAGTCAAGAGAAGTCACTCTTCCACATTGTTAGATAAAGGTAGAATTTTAGGATAAAATNAATTGATTTTGCGGCCCGCCAGCGATAATGCACAATTCACGCGTCCCGTGATAATAAATAGGTCCCCCANCCCTGGTTTAAGTGCACGAAACTAGTTTACCTGTGCACATANANAGTGACGGTTTCACTTGTGTACGTCANTACTGTGATTTACAATTATTACTAAAGCCAACTCGTTAATATTTTGAGGCTGCAATTGATTTATAACTTGCACAGAACAATGGGTAGCCTAGCTTTATATGTCATTCTTATGAGCCACCAACAAAGAACTTGTGCTTTAAATTGATTTGGCAACAGGCACTTGGTAGGCAGTTCGAGCAAACGTAGAGTAAGGCTCTTGGAAACGCATCAAGAGGGAAGGGTGCGCCCAATTTCAGCAAGTAATAGCGATGTAACTGACAAAAAGCGTCAAACTACAATCTTCCATAATAACCACTGCATTTTATTTAATTAAAGAGGTGGTGCTGAAAGAATGACACGCCCAACGCATCAGTTAGGGACAGACTTACTCTACAACAGGGGTGCTCAACCTGCGGCCTTCGATAAAAATATTTGCGGCCTTGCACATGTAATTTAAAATATAAGTTATAGCGGCTGTGCAGCAATCTAAACACTCTTTGTCTTATGTATGAGGATACTTAGTAGAAAGACGGTCAAACATACGTGTGGAAGCGCAACAGAAGTAATGCAAAAAATTAAAAATATTTTGACCTGAACGCTGACCGTAGTTCACAAAAGCAAACGTATTGCGGCGGGCAATGGGGAAAAGGTTGTGCACCCCTGCCTGCTCTACGACATGACGTAGATTGTCGGCATACGTTACTGCAGTACTTCCACACAGGCAAAAGCGTGAAAGGTGAAGTGTCCGGTAAGTTTGTGTGTGACGTAACAACGCATGAAGGTTTTCGGTTTCTGCAGTAACGCCGTGACTCGTGTGGTCAATTTTATTTGCTGAACAAACAAAAAACCACCAGGGCTGATAGGCAGAACCGTCGCCAGAAAGTTTTCAATAGGGGGTTTTGCGTTTGTGCGGGGGGCTTGACATTTTAAAAATTGACAAAAACTCCACTGATTTATAATGTTTCATATTTCAGTTTGGGGGGGCTAAGCCCACCAAAGGCCCCCCCGTGGCGACGGGACTGCCGCCAGGTTAGCAGCATTTCTAATGACAAATTCCAGAATATGGCCTTATTTAAAGTGGTTTGGCATTAGAAAATGCTGTTGGGCATTTACATCAGAATTTGGCATGTTTTTGGCCTTTTTAGTGGTGTTGTCAGAAAACAAATGTTATTTGGTATTTTTCAAAAGCTGTCTGCTTTGAGCCTAAACGTTTAAAGTTTTTCAGCCTGTTTTGGCATGTATTGAAGTGATAAGGCATATTTTGAGTAGCGGTTTGGTGTCCTTGGTCCCTTTGAACTTGGAAAGCCTGATATGGCTTATGCGGGTTCTCTGTGACTGCATTTTTGTGATATAACATAACTAACATATGAGATGCTTATGTGCGAGATTACCAGTAATGAAAATCTATGGCATACGAATTAAAAGCAAAGTGGCATATACGCAAACGTCCTGCTACCTTGCCAACATGCCTGTTAATTTTCGTTTCATATTTATGTCACTTTTCTGCAATCGTTTTCGTGCCCCTCTTTTCCCTTGTTTCTTTTTCCTCTCCAGTTGCCCACTCCCTGCACATAGGCATGCTTTCCCCCTCTGTTTTTTGTTGTTTTGCTTATTTTTTTGTCTGATGCTGATTTGATGCATTTTGTTACTTTTCTTTTATTACATGTGAAACGTCTTCAGTTTAAAATTGATTTGTGCTAGCAACAGGGCTGGCTGATTATTTGACACATAAAGGTCTTTAGTCAAACTTTTGCGATTCAAGTATGTTAGAACACATCAATTTGCTAAACCTGAAGTTTTTGATGTTTTCGTATTTTCATCAGCATGCAATTTATTTCTGCTCTTTGATGTTATTGTTTTTCTTCATGTTGCATTTGTGTTATTTCGTGACGTGAGTCACAAAACGCACGAATATACCGCACCATGCATGGTGCATGTTTGTATACTTTCATAACCTCTATTTTATTGTTTCAAACATTTGTAGGTTTATTTATTAAGCGTTTTCTACAGGAAATGATGGCACTTCTTGAGATTAACAACTATTTGTTTATTTACATGCAATAATTCTGGGTTTGGTTCCATACCAACATTGCATTTTTGCCATTACTCATCCAGGTAATTCAAAACCTACACAGCAATCGGCCTGTTTCGGTTTGTTTGGCATATTTTGAAGTGATTTTGTATTTTTAGTCCATCTGGACCTGCCAACCCTGCAGGCCATTACAAGCAGCGTTTTAATTACCAGACAGCGCCATTGTCAGTACATTCAGAACAAACCGTTCTATTTTATGAAGAAGTTGATGAGATTGAGTTGGTAAAATTTAACAGCAAAGGGTAAGTTTTGCTGGAACTACTTGTAAATGTTCTAAGTAAACAACTATTCTAGATTGATTGATAATAATAATAGTGGACAAGTTCAAAGTGTGAAAGATAAGTAAAAAGTTTTGATAGCTGTTAAGGTCCGCCTAGGCGTTACAAGACTAAGTTTCAGTTGAAAATCGCGATACAATCAAGACGAATGTGGTGCTTGCTTCTGTTCTAGCCATGCTTTGCCCTTTCGCTTTTACTCTCGTGAACAAGATCAGCTACTAGTGAATAATGCACATTGCGAAAATAAACAACAGTTTTTTTGCTCTTTTCAAAATAAAGTAAAAATCAACTTCTAAGAAAGTGTTTGCGCCGGTAATAATAATTACTAATGTTGCTTCCTGCCCCGTTTCTAGCGACATTGCAGGTTTTGAAATATGCACCTGATTTGCCCTGAAGTAAGGTCAGTCGCCGCAAAGGTGACGCAGCCGAGTAAATCAGCAATGTTCAAAAATTGTTAGCTGGATTGATTATTTTAATTTGCATTGATTTTTTTATTTTCATTTATTTTTATGACTTACATTGTTTTTTTTTTATTTGTATTGATGCCCAAAAACTGTTCAATGGTGTGCAGTTTGGACCTGAAAGGAACTTCAGTACAAAATTATAAAACAGAGGTTTTGCACGTGTTCAAACTTGTTAGTCTGTGGACACTGCTTGTACCGATCTGTCGTGAAGTTTGAAAAAAAATTTTCAAATTTTGTATGTGCTTGTCCGAAATGTTTGTCCAGTCAAGCAGGTCTTGGTTTGTCTTGCCTTTTCGATTTTATAAACTCAAACCGCATGTTCCTTTGCGCACAAAATTAAAAAATCCTGTTCTTGTTTTTCCGAATCTTTTAAATTGAATGACCGGACACAAGTTACACCGCGATGTTGCCCTGACAACAGGCAAAAAAAACAAAAAAAACAAGTCTTTCAGGAACGACCGCTCCTGGGAAAGATTCAGGCGACCACTGGGTTACCCAGTGTTTCCCGACCTTTTTAGGCTTACGGCGCCCTGCGGGAGAGAAATATAATTTGCGGCACGCAGTGCCGAGCCCATAGCAATTTGCTTTAAAGTTTGATGTTATTTTGAAATTGTATTTTTAATGATATAACTCATGGCGCTCTTGAGTGTTAAATGGCACCCTAGGGTGCCGCGCCATCCTGTTTTTTTTTTAAATGAATGTGAACACTAGGCTACAAGAATGTTTATCGTATATGTTGTTTTGGTTACAGTACAATTTGACTGCGTGTTGCACGTCAGTTCAGAGGCAAAGCGCGTCCTGCTGTAAAAAATATTATTACGGAGTCGTTCGACTTACGTTCCCAAAAGGGGACCTTACCTGGCCAAGATAAACCTCAGCAGTAAGCAAAGGTCACTTTCTGCTAACCTTATCAGCTCTTTGTTTAATGTTGTGAGTCTATGAGTTGTTTCCGGAAATGACGTGAGGTAGGGAAAGTCGGTGTCATCTTCGCGAACACGCGGCAATTCAGCCCAGTTGAGGGATAAGCGTGCTACCAACCATAGTCCTGAAAGTGGTTGCTTCTCTTGCTATACAGTGAATGTGTTCGACACTGTGCTGTACCTGCCTTAGTGTTTACAGACTCAGTTTGACAATTATTCATGCATAGTTAAAGTGAACTATTGTGTGAGGCTGCGGTGCCATGGCTCACAACATGCTATGCGTGCCAACGCAAATGCAAGGGTGTCTTATTCCTGCCCAATACCAACACGAAACGCCTGAAGAAACTTTTGGTTTGTTGGTCGAAAGAATGATGCAAGCAAAGTATTGGGTTGAATAAGTTCATTTTGGCTTTTCCATGAAACTCATGGTTTGGTGTAGGTGATTTTAGTCTGAAAGTAAACGTTCGCCGTAGTTAGTCGCAGAAAATTCCGTGTTCTATTTTTAAATGAACGTGAAATAGCAGAAAAATATCAAATCAAAGCCTACGCAAGGTCTTAATTTTGGCATGTGAGCCTTATGTTGACATTATCTGTCAGAGCATTTACTCTCTCGATTGCCCGATTGAAGAAGTCCGTATCTTTGCCCGTTCTGCTGAACAAAATGAAAGCATGTAACGCCCAATGCTTTCAGAGTTGGTGTGCCTCAAAAGTGCCTTTCAGCAATGGCACGTCACGCTGTTGCAAATCGGTGACAAGCGCCTTCACATTTTTCCGGAAATTCCGAACACGTCGTGACCAACAGATGAGCAGATTTAAGCAGTTCACTCCCCTCATTTCCTGCTTAGTCATAATATAAATCAAATAAGAGGAAGAGTTAATTTCAAAGAGCTGAGTGGGAGATATAGCTTTGTGTGCAATTCAACTGCTGTAGCATAAGAATCGTGAGATGCCGCATTCGCACGACAAGTGCAACAACCGGACGACAGCATTAAAGAGAAGTGTAGCGTCTTAACTGCGTAACACTGACTGTAGATTTCGTGGTTTTCGTGGAAATCGTGACCAAGGATATAGAAGTATACACTGACATTAATTTTTTAACTTAGATGAACACTTGTTTTGTGGCATACAGTTAGATGGTTCCATGTGTAGGTAACACTTAAATGATTGCCATAGATCCGGAGCAGAGGGAAGAGGTGAATTGGAAGACAAATCTTATTGCAGAAAAACCTCACCTAAATTGACAAGCTTGGATGTATGAATAAGCGCAGTTATATATTTGCTTTGGGTTGTTAAAAACACTATTTGCTGCGTTAAAGTATTTCATAACTCTCATGCAGAATGCAGATTTGCTTGATTCAGTGATGAACACTGCAGTGTCAAAATGACATTAGTTATAGTTGTGCTGACAATGTTTTATCGCAAGTCGAAGGACAAGCAGGTCGTCGAGCACGATCTGCAAATCTCGTACTTTGCGAAAAACCTTTCAGTTTTTGTTGATATTTCGCAAAAAAAGATGGAAGGATCGAGTTGTTTCAGATTTCATTTATCCCACATAAAGAACTCGTCTGCACACGCATCTGATTCATTGCTGTAACAACCGTCAAATGCGAGGGAATACTTTTTGAAGGTTCACATCAATGGCCTTTAAACTTGAAGTCTTTTTCAAACACTCTTTGCAATCCTAATACTTTTTGCCATTTTCATCTACCTTTTGAATTGTGCCATTTGCACATTATATGCAAGCTGTGTAACTATATGTTTGTAGGCGACGGAAAGAAGACATTAGCGTTGTGTTGACGGTCAATTCGTGCTGTTCGCACAAGTGAGGTCTCTAAAGTTGGAAAACCATGGCAGTATATATAAGTTAACATTGCGTTAAGTGTCTGATTACAACATAGCCGCAAGAGCTCTAGAGTAGTAAAAAAACAGCGAGACAAATGCAAGTGTGAGAGCAATAAAAACCGAAAAAATAAAGCAGGTACATTGAAAAAAGAAATGCATGATCAGTTAGTATATAACTACTCATAAATTTGTAGCGATGCTTTCTGTGTCGTTCCAAAGGCGTCTTCTGTGTCGTTACTCCGTTCGGAAAAATCAGGAACGGTTTCAAAATCTTGTTTCTGTCATCTGCTTTGTGGGAAACACCGCGAATACCTATCTGAAACCCTAACGTATTCGGAAAAGCACGATTCAAAGTTTTCGACTATTTTATAGACTTTTTGTGGAACTAGAGTTGCGCTAATAAATCACAAACAAAAGTAATCCCACAAGTATCGTTTATTGTGCATAATGCTAATTTACACGAGCCTAAATTTACTGTATTTGAAATCAGGATGACATCGATATCTTCTGCAGTAGACTCCAATATCTGGTCAGCGTTGAGGGCTTATCTGTCCCTCAAATGTGATCAGAAGGATGCCTGTCGTTCCCCAGCGAAGCGAAAGTCTGCTTCAACTGGCGCCAAATGTATAATGGACAATTCCATCAAGCCTCCGCCGGAAAGCGCCGAAGCCAAAAGCTTGTCGAAGATCTACGGGTAGGCCTTTGCTTAACGATAGCTTGCATGCTCTATATCTTGATTGATTATATCATTAGGCACCAGCTCACTAGACAAAAGCAGCTTTTGCTGAAGTTTGAACGTACAGGTGTTCTCGGAAAGGTTGAGGGTTCAAGTCCCCATCATCTACAGGAGGTTCAAGCTAGGAAAGCGATGCACCTGTCGTCGACACTTATCAACAGCACCTTTTCGAAAACGCAAATCCAAATAAATTTACCTTGCTTAGGCTGTAGGTGCATTCCTTGTTTAACTTTCAGTTTTTTCTATCTTGAGGATGTGAAAGCGAGTGTTCTATCCGATGACAAAATATCTGTCAGGTCATTTTTGCAGTTTTTGATTGCCAGGACATGTTTCCAATAAGAAGTTGTCTCTGCTTTTAGTGGTAAAACCTTGGTAACTTATATCCATGGTAAAGACGGGTAAAAAATAAAATAAAAATTGCAGCAGGTACTCGAACTCTTGACCGATGCTCTTCGACTTCATAGATAATACAAACACATAACAACGCTCATGTTTTAAACTTTTGTCAGATCGAACACGTATTGTATGTAAAAGTTTCGTGTGTGTAACAGTGTTGTGTGTGTAAAAGTATTGTAGCATTGCGTGTGTAAACGTTGCGGTTGCTTTTAAAGTCTTTTGTTTTTGAAAAGTGGTAGGTATGAGAAATGGCTGAGATCTTTTGGATTGAAGCATTCGTGGGAAATAGATCCGGATTCGGTTGAAATCTACATCTGGCATGGTTATCGACCAAATCCTTCATCGCTGACTTACTCTGTAAAAAGGTATTTCTGGAATAATATTTGCCAGTTATAGAAGCGCTGCTGCAAACCTCATTGAAGCAAATTTGGCTGATTTATGAAGTTTGCCACAAACAAAAATATTTCGCCTGTGACCAGGAGACTCTGCTTGTTGGATTGCATTCTAACTTTCCCTTTGCGAAGTTAGCACGTTTGATAAACTTCAAAAGGGAGAGCAGTGTAGCTTGCGCTGCCACATCCGACTGTTAATGTTTTTGGTGACGCTTGTACAAACACGTTTGTGTGTTGTTCACAAAAACGCGTTGGCATGTTGTTCTACCAAACACGTTGGTGTGTTGTTCTCACAAACACGTTGGTGTGTTATTCTCACCAACACATTGGCGTGTTGTTCTCAAAACACGTTAGCGTGTTGTTCATGTTTTAGGATCTGTTTCCAGCCTAGCGATTTAAATATTCAAACAACGTTCCTGTGCAGTGTTTTTTATCCGACGAACGAGACACTGAACATCTGGACTCACTTCATCCCGTTTCTTCTGATGCTTTACCGAACTCACTGCATTTTCACTTCGCTCGAGAGTCCGACAGATTTGATTTACTGGCCATTCTGGCTACATTCTTTCGGTGAGTTTTTGTCTCTATTCTCGCCTTTTTTGCTTCACTCTAGTCGCTTTGGTTAGCAATGCTATAGGTTTAATAAGCAAAATCTTTTGCAATGCAGACGCCGGCGAGGTCTACGCTGAGGAATCTATGCATGCAGCAAATTTAATGTACTTCTATGAAACGAATTCTAACATAGAATAATGGTGTAGGGTGAGGTTTTGGTGATTCAGTCACATGTTTTTCTGAAATGTGGCCATTAGAACCTTTTGTAAAAATGTAACCTTTTGTGATTTGTAATGGCTTGCATTGTTTCTAAAAGCCTATTTTTCCCAAAGCGTTTTTGCTGTTAACATTCCCTTAATTTTGAACTTGGGTCTGGAAGCTGTCGATGAATGCTAAAGAATTGAACTACAGGGCTACAATGAGTAAACAGGCCAGTATCAAGAGAACTGTTTGTCTCAGTTGAGAAACAGATAAGTGATGATGCACTTTTTAGCGAAATCGATTTCCTTTTAAATCTCATCCAAAAATGACCTGGTTCTTGCTCCGACTCCACATTTTTCTCCGACTCCACACTTCGCCCAGTTCGAGCACCAGGGGTCGCGCAGCGCAACATTGTTGAAAAATTGTTTCAAATTAAAGTTACGTGTGTCTCAACAATAAATCACACGAGGTAGGATATCGCTGCAGAAGTACGTTTGGCTGAAGCGAAATGAAAGGTTTGGAACTTTAAATCTAAGTAAATGATGAAACCAAAAGCATTTGCTTGAAGCAAACTTGGATTGATAATAAAAGTAAACTTTTTTGGGCAACAACGTTTTTTACCTGCTCGAATTTCATCACCAGCCGAGCTGGAAAGTGAATTTAATCGCTATACAGGCTGGTGCTCTGGACTCAATCGACCGCGTAATAACTTTTGGAAAAATATGGGTGTTGTCACCATTGAGATCTGCACCAGCTGGTTCAGGTGCACAGATCAAACAGTCAACGTGGGTATCAGCCAACTGACAGTTGTGTTTAAAGTGTTTTGCATTCAGTCCCATGTAAACGTTTGCCAAGAGTCGCATTACTGGTGTTTTTCACTTTTAACCACTCTGCTCTTTTTAGGTTGCTGCTACGTGTTGATGGTGAGTTTCTTAGCTCATATGCTCAACAGTATGTCGGCCAGTGCTCAGGAGCTCTGCATGTGCGTTGACTATGGTGCAATAGCAACTTACGGCATTACGAACATGATCGTTTACCAGCTCTACGTTTGCCCACTGAAATGTTTTTTGGACGCAGGTGAGGATAGAGACTGCTCAGCCCGTGAGAAACAAAACGTCTTATCATTTTACTTTTTATTGTCAAACCAAGTATTATTGCATGATTCCTGATTGCATCATTGCTCGGCATCATCGCTACCAAAGCATGCTGTCTGGGATACGACAAAGCTGCCATAAAACGCGTGTCCTGCAAGTTTACTACGATATCTGATTTTGTTTTAAAAAAGCGCACACTGGAAACTGGTAGAAGAAGCTCTACAGACTTTGAAAATTTGCTGCTATCACCGATTTTGGAGAGAATCTAATGTTTTCTCTGCGGGCAAATTTGATAAAATTAATTTTTGCAGCAATGTTGCACCGAAACCAAGTGTAAGGAAATCTTGAAACGTTGTCTCTGGAAGTTAGTTTTTCTACTAAACTACACTTGCCCTTCACGCCTATATAAGGTTGACAAAGAAGATTAGTTTTTATTTTAGTAATTCGCGTATGTGGCACAAACCAGGGGGGATACGGAACTGACGTCTCACCGGGGCAGATCCAGGGAGGGCGATTGGGGCGATCGCTCCCCGAAAAACCTAAGAAAATAGCTGTATTCACCATGATTTTGTACAATTCGCAAAACAGCGTTCGCGATATAAGGGCATTTTGCCGTTAAATGTTTTGTCACAGCAGTGTTGTGAAGTATACTTCATCTCTCTTACAGTAGTGAACCCGTAATGAGACTTGTCTACAGTATGAAATTTTACTGAAATCGCCCCCCTAACCTTACTGGCTGGATCCGCTCTTGCGTCGCGCCCCCTTTAACAACTTGCTCAATTTATGGTGTTGTGTTCATACTCAAACTCAATGAACAGGAAAGCAATTGTTGGGAGCAGCCCCAGATATCGCGGCGAGTGCAGTCGTTTCTTTATCCAGTAAGTAGATGATAAAGTTTGGCGATTCCGTTCATGACAAATTATCGATTTTAAGGAATGTTAAGTTCAGCCTTGACAAGTAACTAGACCTCTTGACTGCCCCCTCCCGTTTACCTCCATTTTTCATCAATTTGATGTCTTTGCTTTATTCTGCGAGTTCTCCAAACTGATCAAGCTGATTTGTGACAGTGTTCTTTTTGTGCAGACGTGGCGGTTTTCAGCTACATACTTACTGGGATGTCAATCGGTTATTGCGTCCAGTTCATGAGCTGCTTCTCACGTCACCAAGGCTGCCCGCACCGAATACTTGTACGATTTCTTCCCACAATGCTCTGCTACCTCACCATCACCATTCCCGTAACTTCGAAGTATGGATTTCGCAGTGTTGTGGAATTGCGAAAAACGCTTCCATCGAGTGTTTAAACTACTGTAAAACTTAAACTGCGAAAAATCTTACGACCATTCCAAACAACCGCGTAAATAAGGACTTCTTCATGTAGCTTACTGAAAAACAACTATACAATCTTTTTGCGTGAAGAAGAATTTCAGCAGCATTATCATATAGTTGGCACCAAGATTCTGAAAATTGCCATTTGGTAACCGGGCTACTTTGCCGACATGATGATTAGGACAAGTAGCAGCACGGTGGTAAAAAAAACTTTGGGCAGGCCGTTTGTTGGGGATCTGCGCACAGTGTCCTGTTACAAATTTGACACATCGCTCACGTGTTATGCTAACGTATTGTGCGGGAGGTTTATTGGGTATTTATGCTCAGAAGTTATTTCGTACAGTACAAGGCCTCTGCCACGGTTTTGTGAAAAGACATGTACGTTCTGCATGAAAAGGTGATCATGATTTTGATTTTTCGAACCGGGACTTAAGGCTTGCAAAACTTTCAAATAATTTTGTTGCCAATTTCAGTTGAATCAGGAAGTAGAACCAGGTCTGTTAATTCGTCTGGTAACCGACAAAGTTTCCCAAATCTATTCGTCAAAGTAAAGTGAAGAACCAAAAATGATCTTCGGTGCTTTCTCGTGGTTTTACGTCGCCTGGTGCCGGTCTCTTTTTCCGGAATAAATAAGTTTCTGACCAGGAGACCATCCCATGAGATCTACAAAACCACTGTGATCGGAGCGTCGGGATAGCGATGGGAAAAGAAATATCGTCAGTTTATTCGAAAATCGCCGAATCCAAAACGAGGAGAAAGAAGGTTGTCAAAACACGGCAGTGAAGCAAGCCGTTCCGAGTGTATAATTTAACTGTTCTGGGTTTTATTAAAGCATAAACCTGAGTTGCTCAAGTTCAGCTATGTTCAACCGAAATCGCTCATTGAGCCACAAATTATGTCACTATCTTAACCAGGGCCGTACATCCAATGACATATTGATGAAGGCCGCACATTAAAAGACTTGCTTTAATCTTAGCAAACTAAATTTAGTTAATGTACTGAAAGCATTCGAATCCTACTGCAATGGCAACGATTCTTTGGTACCATTAATCACTCCGTGGGTGTAATTTCATATATACGTAATTTTAGTATCAATGGAACAAGTGGAAAAATCAGAAAACTAGTGAATAGTTTTGCACCAAATTCTCAGTAGACATATGGAAATCTCTCAGCACGCAGTACAGACGTGATAAAGTGGCGCTGAGGATCACCTGCATTAAAAATGTCAAATTTAAGATATTATTAAAATAAGGACAGGTTGTCAGTATGTTGGTTACTTATATCAGAGCGAAAACGTAAACTTGGCCGCACAAAACCTTCGACTGAGCCGCGGGCTGGACACAGCTGCTCTAGTTACTTAAATATTATACGCGCGTCGCTGGTGATTCTCGAGGTTCAGCTTTCTTTTGGTACGTTGCTCTGACGCTTCACGTCATGCATTTCACAAACGTTTGTTTTTGTTTTTGAAGCCTCATAACACAAAACTGCCTTCATCCTGTCAAACTAAGCAAGCTTCTTAGAAGCCCTCGAAAGATGATTAAACTGTAAACGCTTGCAAAAATGCGTACGTTGATCAATCACTTGCAGCAGCGTTCACCGGGTGCTTTGGTGACACCCTTGTCATGCATTTTTACGCTTTCAACGCACGATGCATCCGGTTGCAGATGCTGGCCATGCGTTAACTCAGCCGACTTTTCGAGCAGGTGGATCACATCTTTGTTCGGAGGTCCTTACGCATTTCACCCGGAAGACGAGTTGGCGTGCAGTCTTGGCTCCGGAAAGTTCGGCAATTTGTTTCTTATCCACACATCGTTGTTCTTCGCTGCCGGCACTTCCGCATTTCTCCGTTTTCCCGAAAGGTTTTACCCGGGTAATTGTCTTCGTTCACTGAAAGACTTACTTGCGCAAGGTTTCTCTGATCGCAGCGCTTGCGGCCCCGGAAACTACTGTAGCTTGAAGTAATATAAACGGCAATGTCGCCCAGGAGTCGCGCACCACAAAAAATAGCGAACATTTTCGTAATATTTTGTGCATCGATATTTCAAATACATTTCCTTTTGCGTTTGCGTCACGGTCTGCAGCAGGCTATCGATTGTTTTTTTGGTTTAAGGCAATTGGTTTATCGTGTTATCATGAGACCTAAACTGCCTTATCAGATTTGAATGTTAAAATCTATGAAGATGCGCTGCTGAAGTGTTCGCCTGCCGTGATTTATTAAACCTATACTTGCACTTGGAACACTGCTTTATTTAATTCATAAAGAAAATATAAAAATCTACTGTGCTTTATCAGCAAAACCCAGCGCTACCTGAAAAAACGATAAATTCAAAAGCTGGCAGCGACTTCGGCTTCGGTCCCAAACAACAACACCTTCGTTTGTGATGAAAAAAATCACCACTTTGTTACCAGCTCCACGCAGCGCGCTACACGTCGATTAACAAAAATGCAGCTGCGGTCGAAGAGACGGATGCTGGGGTGGTGTGATTTAAATGGAAAGCGGTTTTTACGCGGAAATTATCAGGTGCTGATGGTATCCGCAAAATTATGGTTGCTACTATTCTTTAGTGCAGAGGTTCCCAACCTTTCTCTTACCATGTACCCCTTCAGCATTCCGACAGATGAGCATGTACCCCTTCAGCATTTCAACAGATAAGTATGCACCCCTTCAGCATTCGACAGATGCACACGTACCCCTAAAATTTCCTATGACAATACATTTTATCATAATTATTCATAGATATATTTAACAACAAGCATAGAATGATTTTTGAAAAGAATATTCACTGATATATGTGTAAATATTTGGAAATATATTATATGCAAATATATTTTGCTCTTCTATTGATAACATTAAGTGTACCCCTTCGGGTAGGCAAATGTACCCCTGGGGGTACATGTACCCCAGGTTGGGAACCTCTGCTTTAGTGTTTGGCAGACGTAACTACTCTCCACACAGGTGAAGAGTTTGAATCAATCAGCAATTTTTTAATAGGAANTCGTTTCTACGTAACACNACGCATCGTCAGTCCTACAACCTAATTCAGATAGAATGGTCAGACGTATCTGCAAATTGTGAAACCCGACTGTTTTTTGTGACTAACGTATTGTTGANGAAACGTACGTAGTAAGGCGAGTTGATTTCAAAACATGCTGATTTCAACACGTAGTGTAAAGCAAGTTCAACTATTATCATAAGGCTCTTGTTTGCAGGTGTATTTGACATTATCGGGCATTCACACCAGATATTCCACGTCCTTATAGCACTCGGACTGTATACGCAAAGCTTAATGGTGGAAATTTTCCTTCGCGACATTAAGCCTCTTCACGAAAAAAGGTAAAAGTTGTTTTTTTCTCAAAACTTTTTTCTCTTGCAATGAAAAACGAAGAAAGGTATATCGTGCATTATTTAAATAATCTCTGATGTGCTACGATATAGTCCTTTCGTAGGTCGACTAATAAGCTTTGGCTTTACCAAAAACGCTGAACGTTCAATTCTAAGTATCAAAGCGTCATTTGATTGCAAAACGGCCCAGATATGAGATGAAAAATGTAGAAAAAGGGCGCGAGAAGAAAGCACCGATCGTAAACGGCTATACAGCACTCTGATTGATAACGTTACTCTACGCTTTAACGCGCGGTCTTGTCTCAGACGATCATGTGGCTTCAACAGGCCGTAACGGGCAGTGGAAAAGTCGAGAGAAAAAATTTTGCGATTACTCATGACTCAGTTTCGGCGGCAGTTTAAAGTGAAATCAACAAGGGGAATCAAATGGATTGGTTTAGTTAGAAGTAAAAAGTTT
>JGI24021J15306_10005530_pt1 | contig 15033 bp, 10 predicted proteins | sample Ectturendosymbi1_FD_15306 | JGI IMG/M metagenome (IMG submission 15306)
GAAATGTTTATCGACGCTTCAATAACACGTCATGTTATGATTCGCGCGGGCAGGTTTAAACTTTACCACACCATTGCCAGGCATTGTTGCACTGCAACAGCCACAATGATCGGCTTCGCGACTTCCACTATTCCAGTTATGTGGCAGTAACCGAGTTTATTTTGCTCATCTCAGAACATCTGAGTAATTGCATTGTTTCTGATGTCAAGCGGAGCCCATGCTGGGCTAGCATGATCGAAGAGACATTAAGCAAAATTGTTGTATTGTGCTGTCCATTCCACTAGCCACAGCCTGGCCATTCAACTCTGTGTCATTTAAAATCAAGCAACGAAACCGGCTGCTTGATGTAACTCTGAATGCTCTGATAAATGCTTCAGTGAATGGTCCAGACAGAACAGTCGCCAAAAAGTCTTCAATAGAGGGGCTTTACGTTTGGGCACTACAGGGGGTTTGACATTCGGAAAACTGACAAAAACTCCACTGATTTATAGTGTTTCTTGTTTCAATTGGGAGGGGGCGTGGAGCTTTTATTTGTGGAGTGTAAGCCCGCCATGGCGTCGAGACTGGGTCTAGAACAGGTGAATGATGAGGGCACGCTTGAGATTGGTCATGAGATCTGTGATTGACATGGATAAATGCAAATAATAGACGGAAAGCGACAGAGCGAGCATCAAAGACTCCAGAATCTGCAGATGGCGAGTGAGAAACCGATGCTTTTACTGATGGACAAGAGCTGTTTAATGAAAAAGTTAAAATTTAAAAATTTGTGTCGTAATTTTTACAAATACAGTAGTACTAATTGTGCACTGTGACTGCCAATACTGTAATAAACAATACGTTTAGGAATTATTTTGAACGTTTTGTTAAAAAGATGCGGCCTCATAAAATTTGTTGGCGTTTCCTTGAACCAAACCTTAAAAAAACCCTGTGTTGGTGCATATTAAAATTCTTGTGATTTCACGGTTATACAGTAGAAAAAATGTGTGGAAACTTTTGCATCAATAAATTAAGCATTGCGGCATTGGTCAACGCATCAACTTGATTAAAGTAAATTTGCAGTGGTCATCACTTGTTACAGTAAAGATCATCGTAACTAGTACAGAAATTTGATTTTGATAGTGGTACTTTTAAGCAATTTTTTTAGGGACGAACACTATTCGAGAAAATTTTCTAAACTTGTCTACTGTGGAAAGTTTATTAAACTACATCTTTTACTTGCAGAATGATTCGAATTGTCAGAAAAGCAAAAATGATTTGGGCGAAGGTCGTGGCATAAAAAGAAGTTCAGATGACAGTCAAAGTAATATATGAATGGTTACAAGAGTGAACAAAGCAATGCATGTGATTCTTGCTTCATTTCCAACAAAGTTTGTTGCAAAATCCAGGCAAAAAATTTATTTAATCCAGCTTGTGCAACCAGCTGTGCAACAGACCAATTCGAAATCATTTTTTGGTGGTTATCCTAAGTTGGCATGGCTTTCTTGTTTGTAGTTGCTAACCTTAAGTGTCTATTTTTATGATGTCAACGTTTAAAAGATTAGTCCGTTTAAGCAAATTGAAAAGTACATTTATGGGTCTTTATTCTCAAATGCCATAGCAGTTTAAAAACGTGTCTCGCATTTAAGAAACTTTGTCTGATTTGAATTTTATTATTAGACCACAGCGGGTAGCATACTGGTCCTCATAAACCACAAATGAAGTAAGTAGACGTTTTGTGGTTGTAAGAGAACAAAATGTCATCCTCCCTGCCTCGTTAAGAACATAAAAATTTCAGCGAAACATATGGCCTCTCCTTTCCAGGTGTAGTGATTATTGCATGTATGCTTCTGTAATATCATCAACGCAAGGCCGCTCCAACGCAATTGTGTGGCATAATTTGCACAAGTTGCTATGCCATGAAATGCGCAAAAATGATCAACAACATCGCATATCGGTCGTCGCCAGCGATACAAAGGACTGTGTTAGGGTTTTAGGCAGAGGGACCCGTTCGAAAAATTTGGAAGAGTCTCCCCATCATTTTGTTTGAATAAGACAGGGGATAGTGTAGGTTATAACGTAATTAATACAGTATTATCAGCAATTAATTTGCAACCTCTTGGATAATCGACCACATTATGAAAAACATCAAGCACAATAAAAAAAGCTACGTGGATAAAATTAACTTCAAAAGACGAAATCTTTATCCAGCTCTGGCAAGCCATCAGAAACATGAATGAAAAACTGTACGACAACGTCAAACCAATTTCTTCTGGTGAATTGACCTTGCCTGTAACGCATTTTGCTTCAATAAACCATAAAACCGCATTGCACATATTAAACTTTATACCCAGAGCAACAAACGTTTACTTACTGCTATAAACCGTTCCCTTTACATTTTAAGTAGCTTCGTCCTTGGGAGGTCTGCAGCCTAGATGACCCATGGTCCTTCGCAGCCTCCCACTCACTCAGGCATTTTATAAATCGATTTACTTGGAAGTCATCGCAGTAGTACATTATAATAAGCATGATGACGTCATTCATCCGTATACGCTTTATGCTTGTGTTCACCAAAGTAAATATAATAGCGCCATCAAGCGTATACTTGTTTGCTACCGCCACGAAAATATCCTCGTGTTCTTTCATGTGTTTGTGTGTTCCTTGTAACAGCGATGCATGGTTATGTCTAATGCGTTGCATGCAGAAGTGGAGACGTTAAACAATAACATCAGCTATTCACAAGTGAAGGCCCCGTGTTGCGCCCGCAACGCATCTGGGGAAGCGGACGGGGACAGCGCAGAGTGTTTATTACTTTTGGAGACTTGAAAGCCACGCGAAAACGGCAATCTCGCCATAAGCTAGTTATTGGAAACTGGAACATCACTTCACTCACAGGAAAAGAGCACCAAAAAGCCAAGCGATAGTCCTTGGATGTTGATCGATTGTTTGACTTTTTTGGATTGATTAACATATTGAAATTACAATTTATCAGCAAAATACACAATAAATAAAGAGGGACGAGTTACCGCTTTTTTGCGGTTCCTAATGGAAGATGCGGACACGCGACGGAAAGAACGCCGTAGTCTGCAAGGGCAGCTGGCAAGCAACAATAGAGATTACCCACTGGACCAAGTTCACTCTATTGTTGCCTGTGCGTAGCTGCATCTTTAAAGCATTTCCTGATTGCGCGCTCTAGGCATTGTGACGCAGTGTACCATCATACCGCATGGCCATTGAGTCAAGCACCTCAAAATGAGCAACACAAGCACGTAAACAAAGCACAAAGAAAAAGAACAACAACTATAGAATTTCTTCGACAAATTTCTGGGTTCTAACACTTTGGTTCTGGGTGATTGGTGGAACCCTTTCTTGCCCGGCGAAAAGCCAAAACAATCTGCGCCACATATAGGAGGATGTAAGAATGCCACTTGGAGGATGTGTGCATGTTGAGGTTGAAGATAATAATAGACCGTTCCCTGTGTTTGGTACGAGTATACGGCCGAAGATCAAGTCCACTGTACCCGAAATTTATGGAGGAGACTAGTTATGTCCCCGAAGGTTTTTTTTTATCTTTGATGGCTGCAATACACCGGTTAAATGATACAGTTGGTTGAGTACTCGCCACCAAAGCTAGTAGCCTGGATTAGATTTTCCTGACTGCACCTGCCCAGCCTTGTGCTCGACGCAGCAATAAGGGGTGAAAGGAAACGGTACAAGGGGTGAAAATAAACTCACAAAGAGTAAATAAGCTTTTGAATAATAAATATATTGAAAGAAGACATTTAATCGATATGATTAGACCCCGTAATGATATGCATTATGTGAAGTAAAAGTAAGTTCAAAAATGTGTTATTTGCAATGTGTAAAATATCACAGGAATAGATGACTATACTACTTATAAATATCCCGTTTTCCTCTTAATTAAATTTTAGCACTAACGCTTTTATCAAATTCATGTGAGAACAATATTATCAACAATTTTTTAAAGAACAATAATCAACAATTGCACAAAACAGTTTTGAAAAAAAAAATTACGGCGGCAATCCAACAAATGGACTGTCACCAAGTCAATAATCTTATTTTAATGTTATTTAGTCGACATAGCGTACCTTGAATACAGCTCAGAACGCCCTTTAATGACACTTTTGTTAACATTTATACGTTATAGGTTTATCGGCACGGAAAAGAGCACGACAAAGTTTGCCGAACCTGGCCAAAGTTTTCAGAACAGGTGAGAAATTTTTAAAAAATATTTTATTCTTCTCTCTTCAGCAAAACCAATTTTTTTGTAATTTACTGATAGAATTATTAAAAACTGTGAAGACTGATAATGCTCATCGTGCTCACTTACGCTTGGTAAAATTCTTAAAAACAACACCTACTTTTAAAAGATTGACATCTGAAGTTAAATGTTTTCATAGATTATGCAGTGCTTAGAAACTCCCGTTGGTATTTTCAAAACCTTCCTATAATTGCAGCTATGTGTAGCGGATTAAGGGAGTTCCGGTAATCCAGACCCTACTATTTATCAATAGGATGAGAGATACAGGAGATACTCCCACCTTGCTAGTGCTAAAGTATTTTACTAGGCGGTCGATATCGGATCAATTACACATTTTCAAACCTGTAAATTGCAAGCAAAGACTTATGGGTGAAATGATGGAAAACTGAAGCAAGACTTAAGCAATCATGCCAACTGCAGTTTGAAACACACACCATGACCATTACGCTGTCATCACCGCACTGCAATATTAAGCTTTTAGTGGAGAAAACTTGTGAACTACAGCCACTTGTAGTTGTAGAGAAAACATGCGAATTGCATTAAGACACACGCTATGAACATTACACTGTTATCACAGAAACTGAGAGACGAGACGCGCCAATTCTCAGGGGGCTGTTTTCTAATTGACAACTTGAGTTTCTTGATAAGTAGAATTTGCTTAATTCGTCACCTCAAGGGGATTAGAAAAAAGTGACGACTTAGGCGAAGTGACGAAATATGCAAACAGGTGAAAACTCTATCACAGAAGCTCGTATACTTTATCATAGTAACTCGCATACATAGTGCTTTTATTTGCAGTAAAATACAAGTTTATGGCGTTATGGTTGAACACATTAATTCCTCTACTCTACCTGTACTCCTCCATTCAATCTAGCACCTTTTATAAATCCTTAACAAACTGCAAAGACATCCCGCGTTCTCTCAATGGGGATTCGGGTCGCGCTTTGCTCCTCGTTTATAAATTCGATAATTATAATTGCGAGGTGCAACAATTCTCAGATGAAGATCCTTAATTTGTTTGAATTCTTACACGTACTAGCTGCTTAGACATCAAAAGCGAAACTACAAGTGACGTATTAGCCGAACAAAACACTTCTAACGGATAGAAAGAGGTGACGAATGAGCTAATTGACGAATTAGACGAACAAAAATGCACACAAGAGATAGGAATTCTGCCGGGACCGACGAAAAAGTGACGAATTAAGCGAATATGACGAATTAGACGAGTTCTACTGTATATCAAAAACGGCCGATTCGACATTGGTAATGTTTGTGAAGAAAGTTCCTTTTTTCAAATTAAAATTAGAAAACATGATCATTCCCTTGTGTGATAACGCCATTTCTGCGCTGCAATAACACTTTTTCTATCATTCTAGACATCACTGTTGTTCATGGCATAGCAGTTAGCACGGATGCGTCTTTTCAGAAAACAATCTGCTTCTGGGAGGTTGAATGCATTTCCCTGACAATCAAACACAACTCTGTCTGTTGGGCAAGACTGCCTTAAGAACATCAAACTGTGTCACAAATTTTCCTGATTACAGATATGTCTGTCTTGAGATTCTTCAAAATACGCAATTACAAAATATCTTTTCACATTTAGCTGGATCTCACTTTTCTATCGTGAGAGTTACGTTGTTTTTCAGACGGCTCGACTTTACCAACCGATCTCACGGCAGGACTATTTTTGCTTGCAAAATATGAGGAGCTGGTAAACAATCGACAATACGAAGAAGCGGAAAAGTTCAAATCAAAGCTAAGTTCGATGATTGTAAAACGCACGAGTGCAAGTCCGGACGATGCGATGCTTCATGCGAAGAAGCTCAGGTGCAGCAAACGTTTCGTAGAAGCGCTGGCGTTTCTCGATGCAGCAGCTGCTTTGGCAGCAAATCTGCAATCGAAGCACGAAGGTCTGGAAACTGTTAAGCTTTGCATTCAGGAAATGATGGTTTGCAGCGAAATCATGGTGGCGAATGAGACAAGTACAAAAGAGTTAGTGAAGCTTCACATAATTTTAATAATGCAAGAGAAGGTTAAGGAAATGAAGACCAGTTGTGGCGCTGAAGACAAGTGGTGCATTCTGCAGGTAGCTACGGCTCTTCATTACATTGAATGGTGCCAACGCGTGGTGGGGCAATGGAAGAAGAGGGAGGCGACTTTGAAAGAAGCGATCAGCATGGTGAGAAACGCTTTTGGCGACGACCAGCAAGGTGAACATTCACTCTTGCTTGGAACTCTTTTGCACAACTTGGGACTGGTTTGTGAACGAGATTCGCGCATTGTGGAGGCCGGTTCATGGTACCAACAAGCTGCACAGGCTCACGCAAAGTTTCGCAAAACACTTTTCCTTCACCAACGCGCAGTGCAGGCTAAACAGCAAAACGATGCTGCAAATGATGATCAAGTTTAGTTAAGCACTTGAACAAAACAGCCTTTCAACTTGCTTTTTCTGGCATATTTGAATAAGAGCTGATGATGCCTACATCGTAGGCGAAATATATACTCTGTAAGATCTTAAAGTGTCCGATTCTTTGCTGAGAAAGGGTTTCTTTCCATAGACAGTGATTTTCCTGGAAATTATACCTACAACATTTCTTCAATTGGCTTATGTTGGACTTTTGTTTGAGTTTTTTCGGTCGGTTTTCGGTCCAAAAATAGCCTAAATAAACGCTTCTCGGGCGTTTTTTAGGGGCAAAATTATTTTAAGGCAAAATTCTTTCAACTTAACTCAGTAGATCCGGGTGTTGAGCGCGAGCCACATATGCTGGCGTGATGGATCATACTGAAAACTTGAAAGTGGCTTTTGCAGCCTCGTGCTCGGCGTTAATGGATGGGTGCAAGGAAAATGTTCTGTCGTGGTGCTCATGGACGCTGGCACAGCGGTAGGGGGGCTGTAATAGAGTTGAGTGTAATGGAAACAAAAAAACAACAAAAAATCGTTATCAATTATGCTTGCTTCTGTTAAGCAACAATGTTGAACTCAAAAATAATAACAGCAATTACAGAAGACCATTCTGAATTTTATGTGTGCGCGACTAGCTGTAATACATTTTTTCAATTCGATCTTGATGAATCATGAAATTACTTGGGATATTGTTGTGAAAAGGCACCTCCGCCCCCGTTGTCCCCGTTTGGAAAGGGAATGGGGGCAATGCCACCCCCCATTTCACCGCTCTCCGGCGTCCCTGGCGACACCGCCATTGACTCATCACCAATTCAGTATTCCGTACGAAAGGAGCTTATCAGACTTAAATAACAATAGTAGGGTAAAGTTTATTTCTAAAAAATTGGTTTCTACCTGAAAACATTATATTTATTGTGAATTTGCATCTGTATGCAAAATTATGTGATTGAAATACGTGGAGCCTGCTGTTCACTCCCTATAAAAGCACTGACCGTTCAAACATCAGTGCAGTAAATGAGCCCTGTTTAGGTCTATTTTGCCCAGCTGAGGCAACCGTACCAACAATGCGATGTAGGTATACTTAAACTAATCTTTAAAGCTGATCCTTCCCTCAGCTGATTTTTTCCAAGTGCTCTGTCGATAAGCCCTCTCGAAATCTGCATAACCTTTGTATATATCAAGATATCTAGTAAGGGCAGATAGTCACGCAGTGTGGGAAAGTAGACCAAACATTTTCCATCAAAAAGCTGCGCAAAAGCCAATTATACCCATCTTGAGCAAAGAAGTTTTAGAATTTTAATGAGGTACCCAAGCATGTTTGCTTTGACGCATGAATGAAAGTGTTGTTGAGAACTGAAGCAGGTTCGACCTGCGTGACTCACCTCGGTGATTGGTTGGTTCGACCTGAGTTTCCACATAAAATCTTGTTATGTTACAATAGACAAGAAACGTTTTGCTGTAAGTTGTTTTCACGGAGCAGCTCGGAATTTTGAAAAAGTCAGAGCACTGCATTTTCGCTGCAGGTGATTACGATGCTGAGCAAACCTCAAAAATCCCCGAAACGGCGGTTGTTTCAGCGGAAATTGGCAATGAATTTGATCACGGCATTGGCTGTAAGGCGGCTATAAATATTTGTCATGTAATTATCAAGTATGTAAAGGTACATAATCCGATAGAGAAATTTTTATGCTCCAGCAATATAAAAAAAGTCATCGGGCATTAGATGTACCACACCTGCTTTTGCATTTTGCACACGCCATAGTTTAAGCCAGTTATGTCCAACCCCCGGGCCGCATGCGGTCCATTCGAAGGTTTTGTGCAGCTCAGTTTAGGTTTCCGCTGTAGTGAAAGTATCCTACATACTGACAACCTGTCCTTATTTTGATAATCTTGAATTTAACATTTTTGATGCAGGTGGTCTTCAGTGCCACTTTATCACGTCTGTTACCACTGCCGTTAGGATACGAACACTTTCGATATATTAGCTTTAGCTAAATTCAGTTTGCTAAGATCAAAGTAAGCCATTCAATGTGTGGCCCACATTAATATGTCATTCAATGTGCGGCCCTGGTTAAGATAGTGACATAATTTGCGGCTGAGTAAGCCATTTGGGTTGGACATAGCTGCTTTATGTTCGCCATTTTTTTCTCAAAACTAAACACTTTAATTAACCAAGTTGTAACATTTATTCTACACAATTTTCCTAGTCATGAATCAAACTTTATCGAATGCTCACATGTTTTAGTGAAATTATTGTTTTGACTAAGCGTTTGGTGTTGAAGCTATTTCAACGGCTTCATTGTTCGAAGTTCAATCTATTGCTCAGTCAATTAGTTTGTGTGATTTCGCGTAAATCTATGTTTTGCTTCAGATTGCAGTTTGTGCTCAGTAAAGCTCACGTTCCAGTCTTCATAAACGTCTGCAAAATATCGTAGTGTGTTCATCTTATTGCAACAAATGTGTAAATGAAATGGTTGCCAACTTACATTTCTTTACCAACCTAAACTCAGCATCTTTCAAAATCATCGGTTTCCTGGCAAGTCATCAACCATCTTTGCTATCGACAGAGCGTATGTTCAACCTTGTTAAGTTGACATACTCAGCTCTGCAAAATGCATTAAAGTAAAAAAATTAAGTCCATCTAACATTCAATCTGAAGGAGAAAAATTGAAAAATAGCCACTGGTTTTTAATTTGTCTCCTTCAGATTGAATGTCAACGGACATAAAAGCATCCCGGAACATTCCATTAAACAACAGGGTAGTGTTAACCCCACAAAACAAGCGAAAACCTTTAGCAAAAGTAAAAAATGGAGTAAGCGAAGAAACAAGCATTAGGTTTTAACAGCTCTCCTTACCTACGTACAGAGTCGGAGGAAGGGCCCCCGTATAGCTGGCAGTTGTGTAGATAACGTTGCTGAATCCACGTTGATTGTAAGCATTTTTAGTATAATAAAAAGTTATTTACGAAAATTATGTTGTAGACCTGTGTTGTATCGTTTCGCTGTACATTGTACAAGAATAGCATAGCCGTTGTTCAAGGTATAAAATCAGGTAAAGTCGTAATCGTAGCCCGCGCCTGTAATATCCAGTGCATCTTGCATAAGAGTTGTTCAGTGAAAACTCAACAATGTGCACTAATGAAAACTCCAGTTATTTAATCTCTAGCGCTAAACCTTTCACAGTTAATTTTATTTTTAGCCAATAAGCAAATGTTTTACAACAGTGTTAAGATGGCTTTATCACACGATGGCGCTAATTTCATTCACATTGTGAAAAGAGCGTGTTTGTCTATAGACGTTTCTTGTCTTTCAACGATGTTCCGATTTTCTATTAGAGTTAGTAATACAGAAAAAACATTTTATTCTTTGTGTGGTATTTTTTTTTATCGTCGTGTTTGTCTATGTGATCTTGAAATGGAAGTTTCAATGATATTAATCTGGTTAGGAAAATCGCAACCTACAACAACTGTTCGTTGGATCAACCAAATTCTTTGGTTTTCTGGAGTGAATTTAGGAAAACAGCCTAGCGTTAAATGGCAAAGATAAACAGTTCTTTCAAACAATAAAGTCAAATAATGAAGTTAACGACCACGTCTGCGCTTGTACAATTCAATATTATTTGATTAGTCATTCCAATTAAGTTAACGCTCTAGGGGTTTCTATCTGTTTTGGGTGTTTAATTTCAAATGAATACATATAAAATTTGATTGACAGTGCTGCTATAAATGTTGAACTCTTTGGTCTCATTGCTGTTTTTCTAAAGGGGTATTTTGTTTATGCGTAGCTTTTGCTGTTATTCCTATTTATTGCTAATTCGTACCCATTTATATTCTTCCTTTGAAAATGACCTGTGGTATGAAAGGTCGAAACAATAGGATGATTTCCTAATAAATTCACACCAGAAGAGCAAAAAGTTTTCTTGAAGATTGCCTGGTGGAATGTGTTCGTTGGACCTTCCGGTTTGTTACTTTAGATATTTGGCAGCCATTCTTATGTCATCGATCGTAACCACGAACTAGAAACTTTTCTATAAACATTTGTTAAAATAAATCGACATTTCTGTTTACATAAATATTATGTGTTCAATGCAATATATTGTACATTGGGGGCTCCAAAGTCCAGGCTTGGGGTGACCCAAACCACCTAGAACCGGCCCTGACTACGTGAGCATGTTGATAAGCTCAAAACATTGTTTAGCGGAGGGGTGGGGAGCCTGCAGCCCGCGTGAACATTTGATATGTACCGCACCAGAATTTTCGTTACCCAAGTTAGAGTAAATATCGCGTCAAAACGAAGCTCCAAGATAAGCAGGCGCTTAGATAGTATGTTAAGAGAAGTGACTCTTCCTCATAGTTAGATAAAGGTAGAAGTTTAGGATAAAATTATTTGATTTTGCGGCCCGCCAGCGATTATCCACAATTCATGCGGCCCGTAATAACAAATAGGTTCCCGTCCCTGGAAACTATGCAAATCATCGCTCTATGCAAATCAATAGGTTCCCATCGCAAATCATCGCTCTATGCAAATCAAAACTATGCAAATCAATAGGTTCCCGTCCCTGGCTTAGAGCGAAACTATGCAAATCATCGCTCAACATCGACAGTAAGTAAAGAGTCTTAAGTAATGTCGCTGCTATGAAAAACTGTCCTCGAGTTTTTCTGCTGATTCGTAGCTCTTCGTACCAAGTGCATCAGTGCAGAATCTAGTCTGTGAGACATAAAAACTAATGGTAGCGTATGCGCACATAGACGGAAGACGATCCTTATAAAAACAAAAATTAACACGTTCAAAATCAAAACCTCAGAGAATCCAACCAGACAACCGAAACAAAGTTTGAAAAACAAGTTACCACCAAAAGAGTCAAGAAAGCTATGAGAGGAGCAGATTAACAAGAAAATTTAAATGACACTAAACCTGAAATTGCAACGTTTACAAATAAGACAAAAAGAGACAACAAAACCGTCCATGACCAAATTGCAAAAAAATATAAAATGTTAGATAGGCCGAAGAGATCGAAAGCGACCCTAGGTCAGGCAAAAGAGAACCTTGGAAAAATCAAACAGAACCGCAAAATAACTTGAAAATCTGAAACCGGAGACAAGCCAAGCGTAAGGGCAGAAATCAAAAATGACAACAACGAAGTGGAAGCAAAATTACCCTATGAGCAGGTTTTTTAAGGTGTTTTAGGGACCCAAATTGGGTCCCTAGAGTTGAAAATCGGGTTCCTAGAATCAGAAAAAATTATCACCGGGTCCCTAGAATCAGATAACTCGGGTCCCTACAGGTCCATACCGGGTACCTAACATTTTCCTTAAAAAAAAACTGCTATGAGTTAAGATCATTCCATTCAAGTCGAGTGCATGGTTTATTCTCCTGCATCCACTTGTCTTCATGCCAATCACATCAACACGGGGTTTGCTTGACAAATCTTGCTATCACTCAAAGAAAGTAGGTATGCTGTCATGTTTATGTAGGCATTTCCTAGAGTGACGTCCGATTAATGGGCACACCTGGATCTATGAAGATTTTGGACAGCTTTTTCGATGAGTGTTTCATCTTTTACAAAGGGAATTTTCTTTGTATAACATGTTCTTCTTTACACATTGAACAGGCTGCCACGGAAGTACTGCAGTTAACTCAATTATTTTTTTCTATTTGAGCCACAATCAATGCCAGCCTTGCCACAAAAGGCGAGATGTTCACGGGGTGCCAAAACGCAATGCTCGGTGATTGTTTGTTGGTCAATGGCAAATGGGTTGTTTGTACAATAACACCTAAAAGCTAGAGATTTTATGTATAACATCACAGCTTCAGGCTGAAACGATCTTTTTCCTTGGCTGAGGTTTAGAAATTGAGGAAAACTGGACAAGAAGAACCAACGATTTGCGCTATATTTTGTTTATTGCAAATTTTGTCCTCAAATTCTTGTATTTTTCTCTGGACGTGTAAACGTATATATACATGCACTACAGCTTACAAAATTAACCACAATCACTCATGAATCTTTGATGCGAACGGAATGTGCTTTGAAATAATTCTTCAGAAGTGCAAGTAAGAAAGAATAGCACTCTTTACTAATTTCACACAAGCGAGCTTTTTAGCGTTTTGGCATACTTGTCTCCTAAAAAGGGTTTGAAATTTTTATCCTGAACAGCTGTTAGTTCATGGATATTTAAATTTCAGAACCTTAATGCATACAGTTTCCTTGATTTATATTTAAGAATACATTGTTTGTTTTCTGAACGAAAATTAAAAAGAATGTGAAAGCTGCGGATATTCTTCTTGTGTGAAACATGCAGTTGATTAATTTGCATCTCAAAACACATTCTCATGACCATGGGCGTCCGCAGAAATTTTTCCATGTGGGTGGGCAAATCGACATTTTGCTTATCTTTTTCAGGTTGTTGGCGATGCAACGCAAATGGACGTATACAAAAAAGAAAATGTTCAATATTACGGCAAGAGTTGCATACAGTGTTTACCTTGTAAGAAAACTTTACAGTGAGCAAATGTTTGTTTGAGTGAGCATGGATTTTTTAAAACTGAGTTAGCAGAGTTCTAAATGAATTACAAACTTTGTGAATTTTCGGAATAAGTGTAAAATCTTACGAAAATACGAATAAACTATACACATTTAATTCAAATAGCTTCTCCTTGATTACGCGCTTTTCCAATGATTTGGAATGCTGCAAGTGCGCGAAGTGAGATTTCACCAAGCAAATGGTCTGGTGGTACTGCTCATTTGCGGACCTTTAGCGGGAGCATTGGTTGCGTTTTGTTGGCAGCAATGCTTCTTTTTCACTCATGTTTTTTACACATTGCATAAACCACGGGCGGACAAACTTGTTCAATAAAAGAGTCATTTGCAGAAAAGCAAAAACACCAGCGAGCCGCAAAACCAGTTTGTAGTGTCAATACAAATACCGGTATGTTAAAGAATGCAAATTTTACATTAATTGATGTACAGTAATTGTCAGTATTAAATTTTTGTTTGATTTTCTAGTCACCGAAAATCAGGACAGTATGTTGTTAAAGCTGTGCAAATTAATTCTGCCACGTTTTCATTTTTCAGGGTTGCACGATGGCTTGATTTTACGAACTTCATTACAGAGAAAAAATCACAACAATCCAATGAGCCAATTTTTTCGCTCAAGATCTCTTTGGAAACTAGACTATCATCCGAGTCTTTAGAGCCTTTGATTGGCTTTCTAGCATATCTGGAACCAAAATTATGGATCAAAAACCAAAAAAAAAGTTGCTAAAGTTAGGAGAAAAGCACCCCGAGCCATAGATGGCTATAACTCGCTGTCAGAATGAGCTGAAGAGCTGTTCAAACCCAGTAAAGACTCGTGAAGACTTGTAGTTTAAACTGCAAAAAAATATTTAGCTTGAGATCCCGGGATTTTTCGTTGATGTTTACATAATGAGAGGATGTTTGTGCATATTTGTTTACATTTGGATGATGACGTAATCCCCTGGGAGTCCAACAATCCATCCGATTTTGTGGTTCAAAGTTTTTTTGGATTCTATGCTACAATACGAGTCTTCACAGGGTTTGATGAACTTTCTAGCGTTTCGGGTTCAAAAGTTATGGCAAAATAAGCAGAAATTAATTAGGGAAATCCCCTGAAATTACTCAGCCATGTCCTCGCTGATTTGGGGTTTTCTGGCCCTAACTTGGGCACCAGAAACGCCAGGAAGTCGATCTAGAGCTCTAAAGGTTCATATTTCAGCCTAGAGTACAACCAAATTTTGAGCAGGGCTGTGGAGTCGGAGTCGAGGAGTCGGAGTCGGAAGGATTTTCAACCTGAGGAGTCGGAGTCGTAGAAAGTTTTAACGACTCCGACTCCGACTCCGGGCAAACATTTTGCTCACCAATTGTGAATGTTTGTGCCACAAACGTGCGTCAGCGTCACACTTGGCAATTTAAGCAGTTTGACGCTTCAACAAGAGATGATCATGGTTATTCAGACAGGCGGCAGCGCACTAACTTGCATACCGTCACTCAGGGGCCATTCCAGATCAGCAGCGTCCCTTGGGCTCATCACGCAACCTGCACTGTGTGAATGCAACCGTTCGGGGCTTGTATCACTGAAATTTCCATTTGCTCATTCTTGCTGGCACTATCGTTGCTCCGTGACGTTGACTACGCAACAATGAATGAGAGTTCTCATGGAAGCTCGTCTATTGTTACGTAACGCACGTCACAGAACAATGATAACGCCAGTGAATACTCCACGTCTTAGGCTCATTCATATTAGCCCGAGTTGCCAGACAGTTTATCGTTCGTTTGAAATTATTCTGGAATGGGTACTGTCCATTGGATTGGAATTCAAATCCAATGTTCTATGCAAACCCATTGCTTCAAAAA
>JGI24021J15306_10005531_pt1 | contig 15029 bp, 8 predicted proteins | sample Ectturendosymbi1_FD_15306 | JGI IMG/M metagenome (IMG submission 15306)
GCATGCAACGACAGCATTCCTCGCAAGCAACGTCTACGCTGGGCAACACCCCAAACCTCAACATTGGGTTCCTACACCAAAAGGAAAACCCTACAATACTACAACAAGTGGAAAGGCGTCGCTCCTCTTAACAATAGTTGGACAGCGGGTTAAATATCCATAACATTGATGTAAAAGTCAGACGGATAAAACACTGATTAAAGCTCTTCTGGGTTTTCCAACAAACGCGCAGTTTCGTCGCCACGGGAGGCTTTTGGGGCTTAGCCCCCCAAACAAAGCTCCAAGACCCCCATATTGAATTATGAAGCATTATAAATCGGTAGAGTTTTCATCAAATTTAAGAATGTCAAGCCCCCTGAGCAAACGTAAAGAGCCCCTATTGAAAATTTTCTGGCCACGGTTCTGCAAACGCGTTGCACCACCTGCGATTAATAGATTTTATTAAACCATAAAATCTGAAATAATTTCCGTTCCACCAGTTCCGGACTTATTTTGAAGTTTTCTTTACCTGGGTTAAAGATTTGATTTTGACCATCTGCCAGCAGTTACTCTGTGATTGCTTGTTCGCGCCACGTATATATGGGTGTTATTCTTCGCAAACATCCCGTTCGTGGTGAATTGCGCATTTAACACCGTGACTACCGAGATGTTGCAACTAGAGATGGCACGGGCCGCTAACAGTCCAGTCTTCAGGCCGTCCGCTAAAGGTTTTGAAACAGTCCGCTCACAACTTTTTTAGCGGTGACGTCATTCCGGGCCGCTGCGGTCTGCTCGCCAAGGCGAAATTTTTGTTTTTGCAAACTTTCAAAATCTACCAATGAAAGGGTTTGCTGCTGTTGTTTCTCTTTCGCCGTTCTGCTCATATTCCGTTCACTTGTTTCCATGCAAATCAGTGAACCATGTTAAGAATCAATCAAAGCAACAAACGCTTTTGTTTATAGTCTGTCGCTGTTGCCCTGGTTTAGGTTTAGGACAGGTGTTCCCAAACTTTCTCTGGCCATGTACCCCTTCAGCATTTCAATAGATAAGCATGTACCCTTAAAATTTCTTATGACAAAAAGGTTGAGGAAAAAAACAAAAATATATTTACCAATAAGCATGATTTTGAAAATAATATTCACAGATGAATGTGTAAATATTTCGAAATGACATAGCCTATATGTAAACATATTTTTCCCTTCAATTGCTAACCTTAAATGTACCCCTGCAGATAGGAAAGGTAGCCCTAAGGGTACATGTATCCCAGTTTGGGAAACCTAGTTTAGGATTAGAGGCTAAGTTTCGGTTAGGGTTTAAGGTTTAGATTTAGGGTTTGGGTTTAGGATGTTACTACTAGCAATTGTTGTGCAGCCTAGTGCACACTTGTCGTGTGACACGTGCCGTTACAGTCGGCGGACGAATAAGTTTTCAAAAGTGAAGGTCCCATGGCCGACGTGTAGCCACTGCCTTAAGACTACACGGTTTTAGTGTCCAAAGGACAATGAACTGAAAGCTTAACCACCCATGGATCTTCCTATTTCAAAGCATATTCGACAATACCGCCTCGCATGACGCGGTTCGAATAAACTAGTCATTTTGTCACTCAACTGGCGTTCATCTGGTAGCCTAACGGATAGGTTCCAAGTCTGCCATGCCAATGGTTGAGGGTTCGCCTCTTGACCACCTTGTGTTTTCGTAAGTGAATGCTTGCACGTTTCAATTCGTGGGACCAGTTTTTCTTTATATTTTTCAAAACTTTCCAAACTTTTCCTTTAGGGGTTAGCGTTAGTGTCAGGTTAGCGCATTAGCTTAGCGTTACCTTAGTGTTAGCTTAGCATTAGCTTCAGGTTAGGGTTAAGTCAGCGTTCGCTTGAAGTTAGGTTAGCTTAGGGTTAGCTTAGCTCAGCTAAGCAATAGGTTAGGGCTTACGATTAGGGTTAGGTTTACCTTTTGTGTTTACTATGTTTCTACAAAGCCTACTGCATTTTCCTCGTGCGTTACTGTCACGTTACAGGAGATGGATGAATAAAAGGTTTCAAATTTAAAGATCCATCAATGGTTCTGTAGCCACTGCCTTGTTACTTGGCTTTTGAGGTTACGTTATATTACGGGCCACGGGCCGGAAAATAATTTGTGGTTTAGCATAAACAGTCCGGGCCGGGCGGTTCCTTGTTACCTCCGGGCAGGCCGGGCTGCAAAAGTTCTGGCCCGTGCCATCTCTAGTTGCAACACTAGCAAGCTTCGAACACTCCAGGGCTATTGTTGGGCAGAAATACTTTCTGAAAAATGTTGCTATAGGATGGATTTAATGCTGTATTTCGCCAGTTAAACCTGCTGAACCGACAGCAGCTATTCGGAAAAGGACAGGCCGAGACATAGGTGTAGGAGCAGGCAAATTTTTGGGGGTGCGAAGCATTTTTGATCGAAATTCTCCAAATTTACCCGAAAAGTTTTTGTGCAGCTTTTCCCTACAAATTTTCTCCCACAAAGATCATGGAGACCTTTCAGTTGGTATGACTTCCAATAAAGGTCTTAATCTGTTTTTCTGCAAACGTTGGGCTCCATTTTTGAAAATCAAACAACGTTGGGCGCCATTTTTCCATCGTGTTTCAAGGATTTTGCCCAAAATTTCATGGATTTTGCCCGGATTTTTAGGGATTTTGCCAGATTTCATGGATTTTGCACGGATTTTCAGGGATTTTGCCCAGATTTTCGAGAAATCAACACTTTTGGGGTGCATTTGCACCCCCCGTCTCCTACACCACTGGACCGAGAGCGTCGAAAAGGATCTCATCATACTTTAAATTCTGCAGGAAGTGTATTGTTGTGCTTGTAGAGAATTGAGTGCTCTTGGTTTGCTGATTACGTGAAATGTCCTTAAACTAGGACATAAATTTCAAGCAATTTTCGACTGTGTCGCCCTAGTGGAGACCTCATTGCTGTTATTCTTGTAATCATCTTCTTTCAATTTCAATTTATACTCCAATGTATTTTACTTCCCCGTTTATCGATTTATTGCAAGAAATATGTGGATTAACGTCACAAATAATATGGAATGTCAACATACAAGTTTAAAAATGTTGCCAAACCTACAGAAAGTTCTTCCCAACGCAACCTCCAGATACTAATCACACAGAATAAGCGTAGAGCAGCTTACGATCCGTCCCTCTATTCCAAATCATACTGTTATGCGGTCAACAAGCCGACATGGCAAACATTCTAGCTCCTGTTGTCGTAATCATGATGTAGCTGTGCACCACATTCCTCGAGCAGTGAGTCGAAGCTTCACGCCTTTGTAGTTTAATTAGTTCAAAATTTTTCTTCAAATCGAACCTTTTACTTTGCTTCAAATATTTGTGTTGTCGAGTCGCTAATCTCAGGTTTGCCACACCGTCCTTACTTCTAAAATTTGTCGTTATTTCGAGGGCCTGTGTCTTAGAAAATGTTTCTGTCCTTATTTCTAAGAAATTTCCTCATTTGATTTGCATCCTTGTTTTAGTTTTATTTTAAGTCGAAGGCTGCTTTAGCGAAAGGACAATCAAGTCCATCCTGCAAGTCAAAGTAAGCTTAGACAGGAGCTGCAGTGAGATGCCTCAGGTAGTCACCGTCGATCTGGACTCAAACATAAGGACAAAACGTTGCTGAAGTAGACCGTTGATATTGTACAAAATATGATTGGTGTCTGGATACCTTTCGTTCAGCAGCTTCTCTTTCTTTCTTATCTTGTTTTGTTTCCCGTTGTCCTTATATTTGAGTCCAGATGGACGACAGCCTTGTCTTTACTGCTAATTACAAGCTTAGGTCAGTTTCGCGCCAAACAAAATAAGACCAACTCGGAATTTTTCATTTTGAGTGATGGGTCATAAGTCAAATAGTTATGACTCAATTTTTGTTATCTAAAAACCAAGCTCAATTTCAATCAAGTCCTCTGGCAAAAATGCAACTTTGGTTGATTTGTTGTATTATCTCAATGAAATGTGATTCGACTCAACTAACGCCAGTGAATTTCAATGACTCGAGTCTTGCAGTCACTGAAATTATATTGAACAACTGAAGACTTTTCACAAGGCAAAGAGATAATTTTTCTCGCTGAAATGAAAAAAGTGCTACAGCTGTCAAAATAAATAGACGAAGCATACGAAAATACAAATAAGCATTGACTTGCAGCAAAGAGATACCTGTCAATCATAGTGTACCATTTAGGGAAAAGAACCAAGCATCGCAATTTGCTATCGATCAATGAGGCTGAGGCATATATAGCTCTTGCATGTTGACTACGCACCAACAAATCGATGCACAGATAACGCAATAGGCTACTTGCGAATACCTTACGTAAATGAATTTAAAGTTTTTTAAAAAGTGTGGCGTATACAAGAAGATAAAAAAAATTTAGCGGTACTTAGCTTTACCTTGCAAAAGTGTTACAGTTACAACTCGTGTGAAACGCCAACTGCTAGTCGCGGGTGGATGGTGACTGCATGGTGAAATAAACGTATGTAAGATGATAACAATGCTAAACAGAGTTATGTAAACAGTGGGAACGCACGGTGAATACAGCACAAAACCTACTTTTGGTAAAATACAAGAGCATCAATTCATGAATAAAGAATCAAGGTACTACGCTTTGAATAATGAAATATGAAAACAAGGGTTGAAGGCCATTGCTGTCTCAGGTATTTGGGGTCACGAAGTATCAAATTTGAAAACATATATTTTATCGAACATTACTACAAGCTCCTTAAAAAAAACACAAACACAATTGAAAAAGGTTACTGTCGTTTAGATCAGAGGGCAGAAGTGGAAACAAAACAACCAAGTTTTTGAGATTCGATTACGACCAGTTATTGTGTCGTTCACGCAGAGTACCAAGTGTATCCGTGTTCATACGACTTACGATTTTTTCGCAACAGTCTGCGGTCAACTGCGAACATTTTCAGTGCAGTCAACAAAACATAATGGTGATTTTAACTAGCAGATTTCAAAGTTTTAAGACAATTTGTGCATGCAACCTTCCACGTGCACAGTTTTTATAATTGCATGTGCGCTTTTACTTTTATTTCATTTCAATCTAATGGCTGTAAATGCCAGTGGACATACAGCTTATTTTGTATAGTTTGATTAATCTCATTCCTTTCGAAAACACACTTCTGTATTGAATTTGAGATCAAATGAAGAGTGATTTGGGCAAGGGTGTATGAGCGAACGTGTAAAACGACGTTCGCCACTTCTTTTGTGGCAGCAGAAAAAGTTCCTTAACTTTCTATTTGGCCCTAAAAAGTTTGCTTTCATGTTGTTTTTTGTGAAGCTCCGAACAGGGGTAATCCCATACTGTCTTAACTGTTGAAACAACTGCTTTCATTTGAATAAGGGCTTCCCACATCTTTTTCGGCAGTACATCAATGGATTTGTCAGCCTGCAAATTTATCAGTTACTTTGGTTATTTCGAGTTATCAGAAGCAATGGTTTGAACGCATGCTATTCAAATCTCCAATATCAGCTCGTTTTGGATTTGCCGTGAACGTCCAAAGGATTTTTTCTCGGGAAAAGGCAAATTACAGAAAGGCACTGCTAGACAGGTCATCCCTGTTTGCACCTATGCAAACATCTGAAGGTTTTGTATTAGCCTGACTTTAATAAATGCCTTTTAAAGAGAAACGCTGTGGACTCATTCAAGGGTTCTTACTGTAAATATTCTAGCCACATAAACAGGGCAGCACCAACCGCTCCCTGAACCCTTGACTAAGCCGCCTTGTTTATTGAGTTGTCACATATCCCTCTTTGTTGAAAGTTTTAAAAGTTTAAGTAGACTTTATAAAATTTTGAATTGTTTCATTATTTTAAATTTATGCTAAATGCACGTCAGAAGAGTCTTTCACATTTTTCGTCAACTGAGAGCTTTTCGGGGGGCGCCTCATATCGGAGTGTCTTGGATTTCATATCTGAGAGTGTTGAAAAGAAAGGGTTTCCTTGCATCGGAGGAGCTTAAAAAGAAAGTATTGTAAGTGCCGCACTTCAGAAAGAGAACAGTTTTTATACTGTTTCTTACAATAAGGCAATCTTATGGTAGTTGTTCGAAAAATCGCCTTTGATTTTGCTTTTCAGCTAAATAATCAAAAACAAAAGCAAAATAACTACCGTTTCAAATGGAATCCATTTTACGTCATTTGAGCTGCTTGATGCGACTGCCTAAATAAACTGCGTGAACAGCATTTATTTTCACGTTTAGTTAGTTTCAGTTTTAGTTTCAGAGAAGTACAATTTCATTTTAGCGGCAATGCTTTCAGACAATCTTCAGACCGAACAGTTTTTGCAATTGACCCCTTTCTGGTTCGTGACGGATTTTTAAGCTTTTGATTGATTTTGGTACGAGCATTTTAAGTTTCTAAAGTTTGATCCTTGTAACTCGAAATAAATTCCTTCTTTTTTCCGTACCAAATTTATCCAACCACCCCATTATAACGCAAGGATCTATAACCTTGTGTACTTCCCCCCCAGCCACACTGAAGATGTTGCTTGGTGCAACAGGACGAAAGGTGGCTATGGCAGCTATGGTTTCGTAAATATCAGTAGTCACTTTGAAAAACATGCCTCAGTTTGTCTTCGTAATATTCAAGGCCTGCTAATCGAACCACACTGTGAATCTTCAAAGTTCGTCCTATTATAATCTCCACGAAAGGTTATAGAGATAGTCTTCCCGGGGATGATACGTTTTCCTCCTTTGATAAAAAATCCTTTCCTGTTTTGCAGCGATTCTGTGATATTGAAAGCGTGCGTAACGCCGAAATCCCGAACAATCTGCCAAAAAAAATCTTGTTAAAGGCAAGCTTAAGTCTGTCATATCATACGATCTAATTTTGAATGGTTTTAAATAACGACTATGTTTTATTCAAAAGAAATTACTCAAACCGGTTATTTTTTCTGTTAAAGTGGGCAATTATCGTTTTCTATTGGTTCTTTGGCAGTGTAATTTTTCCATATGCTGGTTGAATTCACAGCTACTTAAAACGTGCCAAACACAAGCTCGGTGGAATAGTGAAGAGCTTTAAACAGAATTTTTAGATCAGTTTCTAAAACAAAAGTTAAAGAGTAGTTTCTCAAATAGAAAGTCTGAAAAGGTTGTTTCTTAAAATAGAACTTGTTTTGGCGGTAGGTTTGCAATCATTACAAATGACTTGTGATGATTCGTTGACGGTCGATGCTTGCAGTTGCACTCTCCGCTCTTAAAATATGCGACCGGTTACTCAATCAACAACCTATACTCTGTATTTCCTTGATTGGATTCGACTGGAACTGCAAATCAGTGATTACTGCCCATCACTGTTTATGATACCGAATTTGAGTTAAATATCCAAATGAACGTGCGCGTCAGTGCCATAGCCAGCCCAACATTTTAGGGAGCCAAAAATTAAAGTATGGGCAAAATTTTTGATTTTACGCTGGCAACAGTATTTTGTGTGGAATACCGCCTCTCAAAATACAAAACGCCCAGATATTCTAAAAATTGTGGGGAATGGTCCCCTGGTTCCCAGTGGCGTAGCCATCCCGAAAATTTGGGGGGAAGCAAAAATTTGGGGGTGCAAAATTTTTATTTTAGGCTAGCGACAGTATTTTGTTTGGAATATCGCCTCTCAAAGCACAAAATGACCAGATATTTCAAAATTTGGGAGGGCCATGTCCTCCTACGTCCCCCCTGGCTGCGCCTATGCTGGCACCCCTGGCTACGCCTATAGTACGCGTTGAAGCTCGAATGTTACATATTTAAACTGAGAGAAGAAATAGATATATTTTGACTAACAGCTGTAGTTGTGATTGTAGTGGATGCAAAACCAATCAGCATGGTCCTTGCTCTCAAGAATTTCACTTTATACATCAAAGGAAAAAACAAGATTTGTTAAACATTGCTTAACAAAGCACGATTGTGTGGAATAGCATGCAGCAACATTTACCGGGACCATGTTGAAACCTGTTTTCAAATGGTGCCATAGCTTTGTGTCACCAAGGCTTTGCTCAACAAACTATGAAAGATTCAAAAATTTTTAGCACACTTTATTTCTCATACCAAGGATTTCTTGTTTCACAGGTTTTGTGCGCAGTACAATAGAGCAAATTTAACTTATTTACTTGATTAGCAATTATCCGGCGAAAGAACTAACATGTGGGCGCTTTTGCAAAACTTATGCTTAACAACCAGAAATCACCAGGAATGTAAGTGTTCGACAACATCAAGTTAACTGTTTCGTCAGGAAATTTGATGTCTTGATTAGAAACAATCTGTATGTTTTATTTCAACTATGCGCATCTTCATCTAACTTTTTTATCCGTTCACTTCAATTATCTGATGCTTTTAACATATCTCCCTTTTTCTCCCACTATGTATCGCTTCAGTATGACGATGACCGTATGCAGTAGTTTCTGGTGCTTCAGCGTTTGTTGTTGTTCCTCTTCAGAATTGCCTGCGCACACCAACTAACACCTTCCTTATAGTGTGCTAAGTCTCAGGACTTTTGTATTCGTGTGCTGTTTTGCTAAGCCCCATTACCTGGACCACGTGTCTGGGCTAACACGCAATTAAAAGAAATAACAAAAATCAGCAAAAATACTGGTAGGGATGTAAAAACTGTTTGGAGATTTGGAGAACTGGTTAAACATAAAATGCGAAACTCATTTTCACCGAGGGCCACATCAGGATCGAGTCTGTTGCTCTTAGGATCTGATATTTGTTGCTTACGTTGTAGTTTATACTGTGCGTAAAGTACAAACTAAAGCTACTACAGCACAACTAGAAATTGAGAGATACTAAGAACACGTGTGACAGTCATGGCATTTTATAAAACAACTAGATGGCGATGCACACAGCCTTGCGGACAGCGCAATATAATCGAAACACATTGCGGAAGATCTAGTCTACGGTCAATACACACTGTAAAGCAGCGAAGACTTAAATAATCTTGTTAAGATTTTGTTGGCCACGTAAAATGACGTGGTGGACCACTTTTAGCCCACAGGTCTGGAGTTCGATATATGCGGTTTAAAGGAAACCCACAGTGAGGAGAAGAGAAAATTTAACTTGTTTTCAGAAATAGAAAACTTTCATATCGTTGTTCTTAAAGTAGACGGTACTAATTACTCATAACTTCATTACGCAGACAAACTTAACAATAACTACATATTACTTACGCAAAGTGCGTTGGTAACTGCTTTTGAAAAAGAAAGATGTCCAACCCAATTCTTTTCATAAACCTTATTTCCTTGAAATACTATCTTGCCATAAAACCACGTGTTTGAGGAATATACAATCTGGCACGAAGTTTTGGCTAATGCACCTGCAATTCATAAAAAGTGAAGCTGCGTATGTTTGTAACCTTTCGCCAAACTGCAAAATTCACTGAAATAAAGCAGAAAAAACAATAACGTTTTGCTTTTCAAAATACTATCCTGAAAGTTATTTTTTCTGATGAATCGTTATATTTCACAGTTAGTAAAATGCACTAGGCAGAACATGGGTTTGCAACTCTGCGACCTAGTCCTGAAACCTGATAAATAAAAAAAGAAACGTCTACGCACAAGAAGAAATTAAGTAAAAAACTCCAACACGAATAACAACTTACTTTTCTGTTGGTAGCACAGTCCTGCACTAGGAAGTCTGCAGCACCCACGAGACTGGCATGTTTCTTTGCTCTGCCCAGGCTTGGTCAAACCAGAACAAAACTCAAAGTCATCAAATCTTTTGACGGCGCAGTTGCGGGCCACTGTAAGTAGAAACGATCGCAATTTATGGTCGGTGCCTGACCCAAAATAACAGTGAAAAAAACACTGTGGTTAATCAGCGATAAAGAAGCAACGATTTGTACACTTGGAAAATAGTCTCCGCTTTGTTGAAGGCTGAACTTATCGAGTATGCTCTCTGAGGTTATTAGGCCTATACTTTGAGCAAATAGATGTTTACTACTTGAACACTGATTTACGTTCATTGACTTATTGCAGTGGTTCTCAAACTTTTTGGCTCGTGGGCCACAAGAATTAATAATCTCAATAAAAATTCTCTAAAAGTTCTCTTAAATGATTAAAGTGTTAAGTTTTCTTTCCCATGAAAATTGCTTGGCGGGCCACGGTTTGAGCACCACTGACTTATTGCATTATCTTTATTTAGGAAGTCACTGCTATGTCTTTTCGGAATAAACATTCGGTTTAAATATTCACACGCAAACTTCACAGCAACTTACAATTAACCTTGAAGTTGCAAACTTGAGAAGAACCTGAAAAGAAAGAATGTTTTAAGAAACTAGCTACTCAAACAATCAACGAAATCATGTTCCGCTTGAAAAGGTGGGCACACATTTTTTAATTCGAAAGTTTTGAACCTTCATATTTTAGCCTTTCAAATAAGCTCAGAAAGTCAGAACAGCCAGAAGTGTGAAGACGATTTTGTAGAGGAGAAATTGCTTAACTTTTCTAAGTTTTCAGTTTACTAACCTACTTGAGTATTAGTGGAAAAAAGCCAGTAACGCCAAACAGCGGAGCTGCAGGAGTTGAATCTCCAAACACAATCTGAAGTTTGCATATGGTTTTCGCACGTGGGATAGTCAACTGAGGTCACGTGGGATACATTACATTGTAAGGCGGTATAGCAAGGCTCAAGCTTATTTGTACCCTTAATAATCATATAAAACGTATCTTAGATTTTTAGTAGGGTGAAATGAGCACCATGTCAGTGAAAGATGTTACTCCTGACGGGAAAGGAATGCAAGTAGTTTGTATAAAACTTCTTATTGTGGCAAACTTAAATCTAAGTCATGACTATTGTGAAAACATCCAGTGGGAAAATGAGCCAAGAAGTATCGTATTTCAGTCAAGAAAACCTAAAGCCAACAACCAGCAATCGTGGAACTGAAATCAAAGCAGCTTCGCAACTTCATCCGGGCAAACACTTTTTGACTAACTTTTTAAATGTATTCACATACACACATAATCAAGGACACTCCATACATCTAGTTATGATGCAGGGTCACGACCACTCCTCCTCAACATGACTCCAAATATAAAAGAGGAAGATATTGGGTTTGTCAAGGAATCAGCGTGGAGAGCATGGATTGTCATGATAGGGATATATGCACATGGCTAGGAAGCAAGCAAATATACCTGTAGCTCTCTCCACGCATATTTTAAAATTTTAGAGACCCTATTTCTATCCAATTATCTAGGCATAACAAACAACTTTACTGCGAACCGCTAACGTCACGAAACCTGTTTGAATGCGATGTATCTGCAGTACATAAAGATGTGAAGCACGATGGCGAGTTCGTGTTAAAAATCTTTAGACGAGCAACTGTTTTAAACATTTATGCGGTACAATGAAATGGTATGCTGCACACTCCTCAGCAGTGGCGTACGCAGAAAATTTTCATGGGGGGATTTTCATTCAGTGGCATATGGTAATCATTTGTATTTGGTATGCGCTGTTTGTGACGTAACAATTTGACGTCATATTCATGTTTTCAAGCGAAGTTTGTTGGCATAATAGGCATATTCTTCTACATGCACTCCCCTTATTTTTGTAAAAAATCAAGCCCTATACACTCTCCTTACAATAAAGTTTTGTAAAATATCAAGCTCAAGGGAGGGGGTTTTAACCCCCCTCCCCTTGCGTACGCCCTTGCTCCTCAGGCATTCTCTGATTCTTACTTCCGAAAGCTCTTTGATGTTCTTCATTCCGATGGCACATCCTCATGCATTCGCTCTTCGTAAAAAAAAGATTTTTCGAGGCCCCGCATCCTCCATAAATGAACGTTTCGCATTTGTTCTTCTTAGCATTAAACCTGTATCTCGTTAAAGTTGCTCGGCAGGGACCTTTTTCTGTCAGCTTTTTGCAGAACGCAGGAGTAGGGCTTGGAACTGAATAAAAAAATAAAGTTAGATATCTTACTAAGATGCGGAGTTCACGATTTTTTATATTTTTGAAAAGGTAGGCTGATCTGCATTAGCAAGCGCAGTACCTTGTAGAGCCTGAGAATCTAGGCAACTCTGTGTTATGTGGTGGACAGCACTGTACGTAATTGCATTAATTTAAATAACAACCGAGATTTGCAAAAAAACTTTACCTTATGTTTCTGAACACTTTTTATCAGTCGTTCAACTGTTTTCTATTCAAAATGATCTTCAAGTTTTAAAAATCCCTGCCCAAGTGGCAAGCTGTTACCTTACTTACGGATTCTTTGTGAGAGTAAAAATTTTAACAGTAAGCACTCACCACTTTGAGGTTGAACTTGTCCTCGGGAGAAAGAGCAATGTGACAGCAAAATAAAAGCGCTTGCAAAAATGCAAGCCTTGAAATAACATATTTGGCGGTTGGCACAAGTCATTATGTTAAGTTCTGCGGTAAAAGAGGAAAGCTATTGTATTTCTTTAAACCTGAAAAGCAAGAATCAGAGGTGAGGGTATTATTGGATAAACTACATAATACAGTACAACCTTTGACCTTGCGGTCACTGGCTTGGCCTGGTAAGGTGAGAGATAAAATTGAAAAGAGAAACCTTGCTTTTATGAATTTGGTTGCTAACTAGCCATCCTCCAGTAAGTGACTCTTCTTCAGGCATCAGGGTACTGAAACTTATCAGATATTACCGCCTATCATTCGTCATTAGTTAATAAAAATGTCAAGATCACAAATACCTAAAATATTTTAATGTTTTTTTGCAATATCTCATGACTTTTTAGAAGACACACATTTTGCTCAATATCCGTTTGGACAAGTGAAACAGCTTGATTTCAAGAAACATTTGAAGTTTTTTGACCCAGAGGTTCAAACAATTTTTGAACATCTGCCCGGTGTGCACCACTTTCTCCGACGTAATTTCCATTGCAGTCATTTTCAGCTCGCTATATTCTTTTTGGTCAAATAGTGGATGGAACGTTTGGTTTGTAAGCTCTGATTAACAGCAGTTGAACACTGAAAAGAACTGTTATTCACAAAACTAGCTGTTATACCCCGAGGCTATCGTACAGACCGAAATAGACGGTGCAGCGGATTACGTTTCTTCACATTGTTTTATATTGAAAAAACGTCAATTGGTGATGTGAAACAATTCATAGGAATGAAGTATATTGGTTAGCTGAGTAAATGTTTGTTTGAAAATTATTTAGGCAAGTCGGTCATATTTCATGTATTAAAAATGACTACTGCTCATTCAATTCGCTGGTCAATATATTTTCGTTACAACAGTATCGTTGGCAAGTAACTGCACAACATCGACGAGACACAGTCACAGCCAAGGGCACTGCCTGGGAAGAATGAATTTATGATTTTTCGTATACATTCTGCAAAGATAAGTGTAGGAGATTATTAAAAACGAAGAAATCTGTCCAATACGCCATAAATCAGTCTTGTTTAGAAGTCAACGTTCAGATTTACACAGATCTTTACAGAGAATGTTGAAACCTATTTAGTATGCCGTAACTAAAAGTATTTTTTCCATGATATATCGTTCATATTTACAATGTAGTTTTCGTCTTTTCGAAAAGATTTGCACTAAAAGCAAATAACCTAATAATATCACTAATGCTCTCTATCTGGCCTAAGCAGTGTCAGTCCAACTAACTTGGAATTGAGATTGATCTTGGCATAAACTTCATGCAGTGAACGTCAGTACATTGCTTTGGTTTTGGCAAGGTTTTTCAGCATTTTTTAGATTAACGTATCTACGTAGCCCTAGCAGGTAAGTGAGCACGTATAACGACATAACCTTTCTGCAGTCAAAAAGTTTCCGACAAATCGGAAAAAAATTTTTTGAAACCTTTAAAGTTTGTAAAGAAACTTGAAAATGCGCATTTTACATTTCTTGTAAGCAATCACGAGCAAGAAAGTATTATTATGAAAACTTTCTCTTTATAACAAGAGCGTAAAATGGTCACCAATTGTATGTCAGGTTTTAAAAAAATTTGAGCAAATGTTTTTGCCCTTTTGCATATTGTTGCTTCCATATGACATGTGCACCTGTGATTTCAATTCAAACCTCTTTAGAGACAAAAAAACCTCAGCGATTATGCCCACTTGCTAAGATCAGTACATATCGTGCATGTTAGTACGCAACAAACCTGACTAGTACCACGAAGTTACGGCGAATAGAAGTCAAGTTCTCAAACTTCGCTGTACCAAAAGAGGGAAGTCAGTCATACAGCCTCAGGGGAACATTAAATCACACCTACAGCAATCATTATTCATTCACCGTTTCCTTTAACGGAGTAAAGAACTGACGCTTGATATCCAGTTATGACTGTTTCTTAGAAAGTTTCTGTTAAAATAAGGGCTTGATATGGTTCCAGTGCAATGAACTCCACAAATATTTCAACTTTAACTTGCGTTTCTGAACAGATATCTTTAACTAACATTGAGCAAGACCGAGTTGTTTAAAGTATCTAAAAAAGCAACTATCCTACCTGCATGAAATCATGATCAAGGATCAAACCAATACACTGTACTGGGCTAGACCACGACAACACTGAAAAAATCTTGTGAAGAGTTTTTTTAATGCTTTTGCTCCAGTGCACACCAAGTAAAGATTCTGATTGAGTGTTCAAATCTATGGCTTGTTGGTCACGAGACCTATAGGTTCTTATGGTTCCGAAAGGATTAGCGATAAAACATTCTCGCAACCAGGGGGGAAACCGGAAAATTGCCCCTCCCCAAAATTTTCAAAAGCATGTTTAGGTGTTAGGTGCAACAACAAGTTACAATCGTATTGCCACACCCCGCTGAAAAACCAGTTGGTTGCGGTCCTGCTTGTGTTCATAGCATCAACCTTTTTCGTAAATCAGCCAGCAATGCTCAATGTTTCTCTTGTGACGTTGCACCCTTTAACAATGAACAATGATTGAGGCATATTTATGTTTTAGAAAAAACAATGCAAATGAATGTGTCTGAGCAAACGACAAAAATGTTTATCTAGATTCTAGAACAGTGGTTCCCAACCTGTCTAGGCTTGCGGCACCCTGCAGAAGAGAATTATATTTTGCGGCACCCAGTGGCGAACCCATACAATTTTGCTTCAAGGTTT
>JGI24021J15306_10005532_pt1 | contig 15029 bp, 8 predicted proteins | sample Ectturendosymbi1_FD_15306 | JGI IMG/M metagenome (IMG submission 15306)
CACCTATCACGTCCTGCAACAGAAAAGACATTCGTTAAAAATGGGTTTTTTATCGAACAAAATATGGGTACGCATCTTTTTGGGTCACCCTGTATGACAGATTGCAGAGTATCCTCGTTGGCCATGTTGTCAATCGAAGCTTCATGTGTGCGCTGTCTAGATATGGATGATGTCAATGACATCATGTCATAAAGGCTTTTTCATGCCAAAAGACTCGCTCCAAGCCGTTTTGATATTACTATAATGTGACATTGTTTATGATACTTTCATGTTGGTTGTTATGTCATATTTTCATGTGTGCTACTGTGCCACTATACAGTGATTTCCGATTTCTTTTGTTTTGCTGTATGACCACCGTCCGCCAGTTGAGTAGACCTGCGATAGATGCATTACAGCGACAATAAATCATGACGAATAATAATGCTAATGCAGCAACGCTTTAGAAATATTTTTTTAGAAATCACCATTAGAAGGGCCCTGTACGCATTTTGGGGGGGAAGAGTTGGGCTGCTACGGCTCTGTTCGTACCTATTTGTAATTGTTTAACGTGTAACTCCATATTTAGATAAAATCGTTTGGCATTATTTGCTTAGTAATTGCTAAATGAATGTGGTTTCATCACTAGTGCGGGGAGATCAATGAACTGCTCAAAAAATTCCGTTTTGGACTTACTACATTTGTTTTGTTGTTTACTCAGGCAGTGCCCAGAACCTATCCCATGCCCCATTATTAAGTCTAGCATTTGGTGCTTAGAAAAAAAGTGGATTTAATTTAGGAGTTCATTACCGAGATGCAGGTGTGGTTGGTCTTACAACAAATCATAAGCCTACCTTACCCAATCACAAGTCATTGATGGGTAAATCGAAATTGATGGGTGTCAATTTTAGATAAATAAGATCATGAAAACGTGAAACTCAGCTTTGAAGACATTTGCCCAATTGAGGCTCATCACATCACCCGACAATTGTTTTCGGTTTTTGTGGAATAACGTACTGTGAATGAGTTTTCGAGAACTAATTCTTGGCCCCCTTCAGCTAAGTTTACCCCCCTGGCTCAAACATCTAGTTACGCCACTGACCGTAGCATTGTTGTGTATTTACTGTTTGTGACATCATCAATGGTATCTGCGTACTCCACGCTTCGTCTGATTATTTGCATTTATCGTAACTCTGCTATCTTCTTTACAGAGGTGTAATCAGTCTTGAAGTTTTCAGACCATTGCGGAGTAGATTACAGTTTGTCTGAGTGAATAGCAAGAATTAAAACAGCTTTTTGCGTGAGGGCATCTGAGCGATATTTGCTGTCAAAGTTCGGCATTTAGCTAAATCAGGGGTGTAGTGGGTTGGGAACGCGTGGGAACAGCGTTCCCAAATCTTTTTTTTAGCACTACACCCCTGCGAAGAAGGCATTGGGGTTATATTGTTTGTGGGATTTTAGATCCCGCTGCAGTTCAAGAGTGCACAAAATTTCCTAGTTTAATAACAAATGTACTCCTGCAATTAGTGAGAGATACCATCAACGTAGTATGTCACCAGCGTTATGAAAAACGTCTTGAACACAAAAAGATAGTCCAAATGTTAATGTTCGCACTGCACAATGACATATAACATATGTCATTGCGCTGCAGAAGAAAAGTTGGAAGAGGAACTATAATTAAAATCAGTATTCGATTATCGCTTCAATTCAAACAAGCACACTCGTATGTTTTTGTTCGCAACACAAGCTTTCTGGGTATTGTGCGAATATGTTTTTTTGGTGTGCAACCTGGGTTTATTTGAAAACACTGAATGGGAGCTTATAAAGCGTGGTGCTGTTTCCTTCAATTAAAAGTTGTCAGTTTCTTTAACCTGTATACCAGGGGTGGTCAAACTGCGGCTCTTCGAACCTTTGCCTGCGGATCTTTGAGCTTTCCGAAAATTTAAATATTTGTTTTATATTTTTATTTCTATTGCAAAAAGTGTAGAAATATTGCAACATGGTACTGTAGTAGCTAGCGTACCATACAGTATTACTTTTGGAAGTCGTTCCAAAAAGAATTATGATGTCACACAAGGTAAATTGTGTGAATTATGATGTCACACAAGGTAAATTGTGTTGTATGTTGCGGCTCTTTGTTATCTGGGTTTTACCATATGCGGCTCATACATAGAGCAGGTTTGGCCACCCCTGCTGTATACTAAACACAGCAATCGAAAAGGTCTACAATTTTGACGCGTGGTGAACAGCCTAAAACATGAAAAACCAGTAAAGGAGTGTTTTGATATTCAAGCGCGAGGCCCCGGGCATTTTCCGGTTTGCCCAATGGTTAACCGGCCCTGCTTGGACTAGGGGTTTGATGTTTTTTCTTCGCAACACCAGCACGATTTCGAATCATGTGAAACGGTATAAACACTTGTTTGAAATTTTACCTTTATTAGTGGCATCAAATGTATTTTAGGGCAATATGCTTTTAGGCTCAGTATGAATCTATCAAATGATTATGAGCAGGGACGCCTGAACATGGATAGGGCAAGAGGGGCAGTAAAAAAGTTTAGGGCAATGGAAAATTATGAAAAACAAAAAAAATCGTTACCAATTATGCTTGCTACTGTTCAACAATAATGTTGACCTCAATAAATACTAAAAGAAACTATAGAAAAAGTTGTTTCAATTCGATCTTGATAAACCATAAAATTGCCTATGATGCTGTTATGAAAAAGACACCTCCGCCCTCGTCCCCATTTTGAAAGGTCAGGGGCGAAATGCTTCCGCTCTCCAGCGTCCCTGCTTACCGTTATCAGCAGTCACTGTCTCGCTGCATTAGCTGCCAAGATGTCTGCGTTCAACAGTCACATACGGCAAACGCCCAATATCGTAACTTGAAGTGAACATTAGAAGATTTGTTGTCATGTTGTTGTTACACTATAAAGACGAACAGTAAAACAATCCGGTCGCAAGTTTTACAACGTGCCTCTGCAGGCAAAGGAGCGGACATGAGTGAACTTCAAGCTCACCACTGCATGACATCAGAATAATGAATCTGGACCAGGTTCTTGTGCAGTGTGAGTGCCATCCCTGCAAATAAACTGTCATTGCAAGCAATAAATCATTTTATCGGAATTGAGCTGCTGACGTCAAGTCTTCTAGAAAATTTTGGTTCTCAGTCCCTATTTCCAGGGAGGAGAAAATGCGCGTTTCGACCACCCTGCGGACGCCCATAGTTTTGACGTATCACGCGTTCGAAACTGTTTGCTTGAGTTCAGTGTAAAAGCGCACACATAATAGTCATTCTTTTCGCATTTACATGTTCAGAAACAATGCTAAAAAAAAACAAAAATTATATAAATCCATTCTGAATTTTACGTGTGGGCGAATAGCTGCATTAGATTTGTTTTAAGTCGATCTTGATAAATCATGAAGTTACGTACGATACTGTGATGTAAGGGCACCTGTGCCGTCGTTGCCCCCCTTTCCAAGGGCAGGGGGGCTGTGGCCCCGTCATGCACCCCCGTTCCGGCGTCCCTGATTATGAGATCATTTTTCGCGATACCCAGCAGAGCTACCTAAAATGGGAGTAGTGTCACAGCAAATGCCTTTCATTCATGCTTTGTTTTTGCATTGCCGCTTCAGCAATAAATAAGTTTTCCATGTAAGCCTACATGTAACTGCACAAGCTTCGTCTGGAAACGTGATTGCCATTTAGGTATTCACTTGACTCCTATNGTGGGACTTGAGGTGTCACTTGTTATTGTAAGAAGAACCATTCTACTTCTAAGCAGGTCGGGAACACGTTTCAGACATTGTTTTTTTTGATCTACGGACAGCCAAAGCAGTGTCAAACACTTAGCGAGTAGTATGCTTTAGGGCAGGGGTCTCCAAACTTTTTTGCCAGAGCGCCGCATAAGCTACTACACAACACTTCGAGGGCCGGACATCTTACGTATTATGATTGATGCAGGGCCCAAGGGGCGGATGCAGCCAATAAAGTTAGGGGGAGGAGATTTCAGTAATATTTGGTAATCAAGTCTCATTACAGGTTCACTACTGTAAGAGAGATGAAGTATNCCTCACAACACTACTGTGACAAAACTATGGACTGCAAAATGGCCGTATATCGCGAATGCAGTTTTCCAAATTGTAAAAAATCATGGTGAATCAANNNATCATGGTGAATCGTAGGTTTTAGGGGGCACGATCGCCACAATCGCCCTCCCTGGATCCGCCCCTGGATTGATGATTGTGAGGTTAGGTTACATTCTACCAGTGGTGTAGGAGGCGGGGGTGCAAGCGCATCCTCAAAAGTTTTGATTTGTAAAAAATCCGTGAAAATCTGAGCAAAATCAATGAAAATGTTCGCAAGATCCATGAAACCTGGGCAAACTCTGAAAATGGAGTCAAAAATGGTGCCCAACGTTGCTTGATTTGAAAAAATGGCGCCCAATTTTTGGACATCTTTTCAAAAATAGGTTTTCATGACTTGTGTGGGAGAATATATTCGCACAAAAAGTTGCCCGAAACCTTTCAAGCAAGTTTGGGGAAATTCAGGCAAAAATCTTTCACACCCCCAAAATTTGCCATGCTCCTACATCCATGTATTCTACCAAATCAACAAGTGTTTCGGAAAATTTATTGATTTTTCATTATATATTGACAAAATGTCTTTGCGGCCAAATGAAAATGGCTTAGCGGGCCGAATGGAACGGCCCACGGGCCGTAGTTTGGAAACCCTGTTTTAGGAGATATTTTTTAAATACTTTTTGCAGATATAAAATATTATTTAGAACAACATCAACCTCAGTTATGTATAGTTTGTTAAAAACGAGGCCCATGTTTTGGGACCCGCTTCAAACATTTTCTGAATTAATGATATATAAAGCGCTATTAAAGTGTGCTTAACCCCTAAAACATCGCATAGTTCGACCAATAAAAATAGCACTTTTCCTGGCTTACAGTATGTAACCACGTTTGTGTGATACCCAACGATTGCCTCAGGAAACGTTGGTTATTTGAACAAGTGCAGACCTTTTTGGCACCCCCTATGTCATTGTCACCCAAAATGCATGGTCTGGATCCGACATAATGGGTGCAACGGGGGCAATGCCCCTCAATTACAAAAAATTGCGCCAAACTTTTTTTTTTTCAGCCACGGTTGTATAAGACAAAGATGCTTCACCGCAAATCAACAAAATGCTTGAGCAACCTGTCGTATTTCAGCTTTTAGTCGAACCTGATCAAAGCAGCATGGTATGGTTTACCAATTGTCCATAATTAATCAAACGTTGTGTAATGTGTAAGCGTTAAGGAATTCGTATCATGACTGACCTTTACATCAGATTTAAGGTTCATGTGGAAGTTTGGCTTATGAAACATAAACTTGTATCTCAGCGCTTGTAATCACCAATCGCATGTAAAAACAAGGAACAACGCTTTTCGCAGCTGTTACGACGGTTTTGTCGCCCGAAACCCGCTATAAACGTTTCCACATGCATGGAAATACAGCAAAAGAAATCAAGCGGAACAACGCACCAAGCAACCGAGATGATGACCTGACGTATTACGCTACGTCATCACCTGAAGTCGCTAGTGAATCCAGCCTACATGAACAGTAGGAAGTGCCAACATCAGTCATAGAAAGGAAGCAAGTTCGCGAAACTGCCACGTAACATAATTGCCAATCGAGTTCAATAGAACAACAGGAACTTGCCGATCGAGTTCAGTAATTCACACATGAAGGACAACCGGAAAAACCTAATCTAACTTCATAGTGCTCTTGTGTACTCGTTTTGAAATATTGCTGTATCTCGCTCAGAGGAGAATGTACAGTATTTTGGCTGGAATGCGCCTTGCTGGAAACGAATGGCTGGCACTGTCATGGTTATCAGCGGAACGGTTGTGTTACTTGCGCTGCCGCAATGTCGCGGAGTTCGTCCTCGGGTTTGAATATGTGCACAAGCGTAGCATTAATTTTGCCACCCCATCCTACAGGAAGTTTGAAATCATTCAGCTGCAATGAGAAGAGTCAGCAGCAAAATCTAACAAGTTTACTGCAAGTAGTGGTTTATTTATGCACTTTTGTGACTCAAATCACGAAGTAACACCAATGCAGCAAGGGAGAAAACAACACCAAAGAGCAGAAATAATTTAAGGTTGATGAGAATATAAAAACATCCGAACCTTCAGGTTTCGCAATTTAATGGTCGTGTTCTAACATGTTGAATCTCAAAGGGTTGGCGAAAGAACATATGGGTCAAGTTCTCAGCCAGCCCTGTTGCTAGCACAAATCATTTTTTAATCGAAGACATTTCACAAGTAGTGAAAGAAGACTAACAATATGCATCGAATCAACATCAGATAAAATAAGTAAACAAAACAACAACAAAAAGCAGTGGGAGAAAAGCATGCCCATGTACAGGGTGGTTGGGTGAGCAACTGTAGAGGTAAAAGATATCAAGGAAAAGAGGGGCATTAAAACAATATTACAGAGAAGTGACAAGCGTATAAAACGAAAATCAACAGAAATTTTGGAAAAATTCCATGACGTTTTTGTATTGCGTCCCGAATGAATAAGGCGAGAGAGATTTCAAGTTTTCTGGAAAATCAGAACAAATTTTGGGACCTATATACTTTAAAGAAGGCTGACCCAGAGACGTATTCATTCTGGGTAAATAATATTTTTGCAAACAAGCAGGCCTTGTTTGATATTTGTGGACTGATGCAATCTCATAAAAGTTATTATCAAAGTGATTAAGTATTTACCATTATCAAAAGAGTGCATGAATTTGGCAACTGATAATTTAAGTAAGTCTGGTATATTTAACATTTTGTGCTTAGAAGAGAGTAAAGTTGCTTTAGTGTCGCAATATTTGAGGGTTCTTACAGCTTTATTCTGCAAAAGATACGCAGTGAAGGCAATTCAGGTTATCGTGTTACATACAGAAGCAGATGCACGCCTATCACTTCTGTTGATATAGCAGCGAGTCGAGCAGAAGAACAGGCTAAACAAGTAGAGCTCTCACCGAAAGCAGGCGAGTACAACAATTTAGTCACAAAACGGCTACACTTCAGTGGTTTCCGTGGGCAATGTGAGTTTATAGAAGCTTTTCCCAGGTCCAACGATCATGCTGCCATGTAGAAAAACAGACTCGGTCACAAGCAACTTGCTTCACAAATGCACCCTAATTATCTCAAGCCACAAACCTTGACAGGAATAGAACAAAACCAAGGAAATAGAGCAAAAGATCTGAAGGCGGTGAGGAGTTTGATTGTGCAAATCTTGGGTTTGCGCTGCGTTGGAAGGCAAGAATTGCAGAAAAGATCAAAAAGTTGCTCTGACTGCACGCACACATGGTACTAAACATCCTTCGTCCCTAAGTTTGTCGTTCTTCTGAATACGTTGCTGTCATTTCTTAGCTAAGTATTACTTTGAACAAATTAACTGGAAACATCCGGTGATGTCATGGGTCCCCAAAGCAGTTTTCCCTATTTTGCCTGTTAAAGTGTTTTTCACTGCGGGTTGGTTGACGATAACTCGAAAGCAGCGGATTAAAATGAGCTATTTGACGGTGAAGGCGATTGAGGTCAACAATGCCGACCACGAGCGCTTTGCCCAAAAGTGTTTTCGCAAAATATATTTAATATTTGGAACAAGTTCGTTTTGATGTAGGACTACCGCTAGCTTTCATCATAGCTACCATATTAATCGCAATGAAGGAAGCCATAGCCTTCGTTCTGATCACACTCTATGTAGTTTTAATTGAGAAAGCGCGGTGTTCAACTGAGATATGCTATCCTATACCTCGGGCAGTCGACAATCAGCAAGGACAAGGAGAGCCCGGACGCCCAGGAAAGCGAGGCCCAGCTGGTCCACAGGGTGCTAAGGGGGAGTCGGGATCATGCGTGTGTGCGACAGAAGAATTCGAGAGTTTAAGATCTCAGCTGCAAACTGTTCAAGGTAAAATAGAGTATGCTGAGTTGAAAATGAATGGGAGGTTCGGCATGCCTTAATTCATTTTGCCTAGATTCTAAAATATCGTCTGTATCGATAAGGTTTGTAGAAAATTACTGCATTGACCGTTTTCTATCACAACACATGCTGTAAATAGCAAATAATAAATAAATCTGCAACAATCTCGAGCTATGATGCAGATTGAAGGCGCTGAGGAGGATTGCGCATCGTGGTTCAATGTGCAAAAACCACAAGTCTTGTTTGTGTTAATTAGTCGTGATTTCTTTGACAGATCAAGTGAGAAGACTCAAGGAGCAACACGCCCACGTCGATCTGGGTGAGTGTCGTTGTTTGACGATGATTGAGACGTAGCCGTGAAAAGCTTCGCAGACAAAAAATTGGTATTCATTGCACTCCCGGTACAAACCCTTGTGGCACGCCGCAGCTACAAATATTAACTACTGCAACGTTTCTTAGGCTTCAGCCCTGCCACGCACAGTATGGAATGCCAAGAAACACTGTTTTCTGCACCACGTAGGCAATTCAATGTCCAGCATGTTGTGCAGAACACCCCACCATGCAAAAACATTTTACTGGAACTGTATCTCTTGGCCCTCTGAAAATCAGTATGTAGATAGATAGATTTATTTGGCAGTACTGAATCAATTGCGCTAGATGTACTCTTTAAAACAGCAAAAACGCCAGGGCTCCGAAAAAACACAGAGGTTATCTAGTCAGGTGCCCATAAATTAGGTGAGGTCGATTAAGGTTTCCATGATGAAGCTTGTGCCGACAGCAAGACATGCTGCCGCAGTCCGATGTATGGCTTGTGGGAAGAATGGCCGAATTATGAAGAGGTTACTCTTGTCGGGCACAAATGGCCATGACGTTTAATTCTCATGGACCGTATGGTTCCAGACGAAGAGGAAAAGAAAGACCCGACAAAAAAGATATCCTCTTCGGGTTGTCATAACCCTTTTGTTCAAAGCAACAAAAACCAGGGGTGTTCGAATAAGCAAATATGGCGTTGCAACGTGTTGTTAATGGTGAAATTCACGCAGTTCTTGATAAAACAACGTTGATTATTGCTGCTCAAGGGATCTAAAACATTGATCCAGGTTTATGTAGCCTACATTTGTGAATCTACTTAAATCGTTTCGAACCTCTGAATGACGTCTACATCTGCTATGCTTTCCTTTCTGATCTGTAAACATCAGCAAACTCAATATTGAAGTCTACTTGCGCAAGAAATTTTTCTATCTTTTAACAAAGATCTGAAATCCCGTGCAGCATCTACGCGAGGCAACGTATCGTCTACAAGCAGCCATACAAACACTGTTTGAAAACAGCTTGACTGTTTTCGCAGATGCGCATTGCTTTGCTGGGCTGAAAAATGGTGACATTCGCGACACAAACATCACAGCGTCGTCAGTCTGGGACAACAACCATGCTGGACATCGACCTGGTTTCGCTAGACTCGATCTCAGGGCTGAATACACCCATTCGGCAGGGGCTTGGATATCTGGTAGACGTAAGTTACTTACATCTGAACCTACTGCAAACCAAATTTAGTCTATCACGCGCTGCCAACATTTAGTAATGCGACGTAGAATGTAAAAGTTACGGAAAATTCTAAATTTTAAGCGAAACCCTTCAAGGTTGTTGTATAAAGTCTACAGTGAATGTAAAGCTGCTGCAACTGTTTCGGCACTCTTCAACAAATGTTTAGGTTTTGTTTACATCATTGCGTCCAATTTACTTCCAGGGGTGGCAGGGGAGTGGATCCAAGTGGACTTCGGCAGGCCCCAACATCTTACTGGGGTCATAACGCAAGGCAGAGGCGCAGGAACTGCATTTGGAGAATGGGTCACTAGTTTCAGAATAGCTTTCAGTGATGATGGAACAACATTTCGCAACATTAAAAACACCCGTGGTGCTGACCAAGTAAGAAACAGTTACCGCACAGCAATGCAATACTCAATTTTACTCACATAAACTCAATCTATTTCTTGTAAGTACACACAATTTTCTGCTTTGTTTTACCAGAGGTCAAACTAACAAGGAAGAAAGTGTTTGAAAAAGAAAGACCCAATTAGCAAAGCCTTACCGTACTTTGTGACGCTGCTAATATAAAAAAAATTCGAAAACAGAAAACAAATGTATCAACACACTTGAAATCTTGATCCGACTCAAATTGCGCCCTCCTGTGTTCGTATGCATTTTGGAGTCAAATCTAAGAGACTGAGACGCGTAAAGTAAAACGTGAAACGTAAGCTATTTTGTCAAATGAAGATTAATGTTAAATTTTCCACGGCTTTAATTTGCGACCCATCAAAGGTTTAAAGTGAGTTGACTTCTGTCAACCACGGATTCCTGAGTTTGTTCCCTTTGTTTCCCGCTTCAAGCGTTTTTTATGATCTTTGTTACTTTGAATAGTGCTCGTGTTTCTGCGAGAGCGTGGCTTTTTTGCGATGCTTGAGCTTTTGGTGCTAGATCCGTGGTGAATCAAGAACAGCGAAAGTCGCGGTCAAAGAAAGTCCACACAAAAACGGAAAGGCTAGGTGATTTTTACTTTTAAACCAAAACACTTTGGTAAAAACTGTGATAAAAATTTTCAAAAACGATTGACAAAAATTTATCAGAAGAACATATCTGAATTTTTGAATCAAGAATTTTGAAGTCTTGAAAACAACTGGAGGCTTCATGACGTCGCTCTGGCTTTTGTGGGAAATCCCCCAATGGTTTGAAGTTGCCAGTTGACCTCAAGAAGCCATGAAGTAGTAGCAGAAATTTGTTGTCACAAAATTGATTTTCTGTTTTTGTGACAGCCAGCTGGACAAATTCGTGGGAATTTCCATTGATTTTGGAAAGAATGTGAAATTGGTTTTGTGTATTTGTCAGATGCAAAATTAATCACGGAAAGTTTTGGGGTACGCTTGTGCAAAAACAAACAAGTCACAAATTTGCTTTGATTTTGGGAAGAATTGGAAATTGACTGTGTGTCTTTGTCAGACGCAAATGTAAATCAAAAGTAGTTTGTGTGGACAAAAGAAAAAATCAAGGCAAATTTGGCTCAAAATTGATTTTCTGCGTTTTCTCCAAAACGCGGAAATTCCCGCGAATTTGTTCATCTGGCTATTTCAAAGATTTGGAAATAAAATACGTGCCTAAACCAACAAATATCTACTACTTACCGAATCTGCCATCTCTAAGAGCAGGGTTGCGGAGTCGCAAAGAGTCAGAGGCTTTTGGGTGGAGTTGAAATCGGATTCCTAAATACACAAGGAGCCGTAGTCGGATTTTTCAGCCGACTCCGACTCCGGAAGTCCAATTGATACAGTTTTTACATCGCATTCCAAAATTGGGAATCCTACCTCGTGGCTGTTGAAATGGTACAAATTCTTTTCAAACTTTTATTGTATCAGAGAAGACTTGCTGTGCAGCACGATTTCCGTTGATTGCTAGTTGCTACAAAATTGTTGATAGACAAACTTTATTCACGTTTTGTCGAGGAGTCGGGAGTCGGTGTCGGAAATTTTTGAATGGTTGGAACATTTTGGACGCTAGGAGTCGGAGTTGCAGTCGAAGTCGGTCATTTTCCCCCCGACTCCGCAACCTGTTTAAGAGGGACACAGGATCCTACTGGCAACCTATTATTGGGATGATTCCTTCGGTTTAGGAAACACTTTAGCTGCACAGCAAACGTGACGGTGCCGTGATAAAATTGAGTCGTTATTTCAGTTCTTTATCACTTGCAACTCCTGGCATGACTCTCACTACGAAGGCTATTCCAACCTGATTTTGCAAAAAACGAGGTAGGCTTCTGTTCATAAAAGTCTGTCGCAACATTTTGCTCTACTATTGGTTCCAGGTATTTCAAGGTAACTTCGATCGGAATACGTACAAGATCAACATGTTCCCTCAACCAATCACAGCTCGTTACGTTCGTCTCGTGGCACTCACATGGTATAACAACATCAGTGTGAGGATGGAGTATCTGATCTGCTGATCACGTAAAGAGCAACGAAGTCACAGGAGCCACAACAATTGAGCTGACAATAAATTCGCGCTATCATTGAAAAATGTAAATAATTTCTACGTTTTACCCGCGTCACTTGACAAGTTGTGGGCGTTTTCAAAATTGTTTGTAGGACACCAGCCTGATGTTTTAGGCATATATTCGTGGATTGCGAAAAATTTCCAAAAGATCTCGTATTTTTTGTCGCCAGATACGGAGTCTTCGTTGAAGTTAAAGAAAGAAAAATATTTGTGTATACCCGCAAAAGATTCTTTGTCTTAACAACAAGTCTTGAACACATAATTTTCAAGTTCTTTCGCCAGATTCGTGAAATCCAGTCTTATGGAAAAGTTTGCTGTACGCATTTTTTAAATTCAGCTTACATGAAAACAAAAATTGAAAAGTGCATTTTCAAATTTCAATTCACGAACAAGACAGACCTCGTCCTTGAAAGCAACCGTACAGCAGTTCTGCGTCATAAAATAGGTTTTTCTTTATTGCAGATAGTCAGAGCAAACTGAACATCTCGCTTGATTTAATGCATAAACGATTTACGATGTTCCTTTATGAAACGCCGTCCACTGTTTTGGAAAATAATAACGGAACAGCGTCACGCTTCAGTTGGACCCCAACAAATATTTAGCTTCGTCATTGAGCCACGCAAACCACTCACACAAAAAGGAATAACTGGAATGAGGTTTTTGACTGGATAAGTTTAGGGTTTTTTTGCGATCCTTGTTGCGGATTTGTTGTAGTATATAGTGTTTACTAACATTTTCCTGTGCTATCTCGTGTCAAAAAAGTCTTCATTTGTTATATCCAAAGTTGTCTGGGACACTCGTTGGGTATCACACCAAAGTGGTTACCTTTTGTAGGCCAAGAAAGTGGCTCTTTTTGTTGGTCGAACCATGCGATCTTTCAGGAAATCACCACAGTTTGAAAGCGCTTTACATCATTGATTCAGAAAATGTTTGAAGCGATTCCCAAAAGGTGGGCCTAATTTTTCACAAGCTGCACATATCTGAGAACACTGTTGGTGTCCCAAACAATCTCTTATATCTACAAAATATATTTCAAAGATGTATTCTGAAGCGTGTTTCCCGCTAGTCTTTGACACTGTTTTGCTATCCGTAAATCAGAAAAAGCAATGTCTGAAACGTATTCCTGGCGTGGTTAGAAGTAGAATGGTTCTTTTACACTTGGAAGTGACAACTCAAGGCCAGAGGAAGCTTGTGCAGTCACATCTACATGGAAAACATTTATTGCTGAAGCGAGAATAAAAAAAAAATGAATGAAAGGCATTTCCTATGACATTACTTCCATTTTAGATAGCTCTGCTGGCTATCGTGAAAAATTAGCTATCGTGAAAAAATTGAATTTCGACATTGACTGCTGCCACGAGTCCAGGTTATCAAAAAATTGTTGTGACACTATTAACAGAAGCGGAAACAGCTGCGCCCCAAATTCACAATCAGATTGCAATAAATACAATAGATCCCGCTTATAAATCACCTCCGTACCCTCCGCGTTTTTGGACTTAATAAGCGGCGGATTTCACAACTGGCGCCGCAAAAATTAGAGTTAAATAAACAGAAAATACAGTACTTTCATCTACAGCGCGAAAAAATTGTTGCATTGTTGTTTGTTTTGACCGAAATGTCTCTGTAAGGTGACCATCTACTTTGTTTTGTATTGAATACAAAAGGTCTATTTCCTTGAACCATGTTTGGTCAAGACCGTAGTGGCCGAATGTCGCAGGCACACTACGTTAAACTCGTGTTCTCTACGCATGCTTTACGAGTGCAGTTCGGCGACCAAAAATGAGAAAATGGAATGGATACTGGACTTGTAAAGCGGCATTAGGATGTACAAACCGGCGTTTTTTCGATGCTAAAATTCCGTCCCAACTCGATTGCTTACCAAGCGGCGAATTTATTATCAGTGGATTTAATAAACGAGATCTACTTGTTCCAAAGTTAAGCTCTTGTCTCCCCGAAATGTCATTTTCCGATTCATTTATTGTATGTTACTACGAAACCCCCAACGGTGTTCCCTCTAAGAAAATTTTACACTGAGCAAATGTTTGTTTTAGTGAGTATGCAACTGCGCAACCATACAGATGCACAACCAATAAAGCTTTTCAAGCGGCGAAAGTGCTATGCGATATATATACGATATTGAAGTTATGCGCGAGAAAGAGATTTCACTGCGCAAATGGTCTGGTGGTACAGCGCAGTTTCGCACCTTGGAGGAAACTCTTCCCCCCAAACAAGCTTATAGCCCCATGCAATGCTGTTGACCTGGCGATGGATCTGCTTCTATCCAGGCCAGCAAACAGGTGAGAATCAACATATAACCATTTTAAAACGACGAATCTTCGTCAACAACACTGTCACCAGCAAAAAGGCAAAATTTACTCCAGAAGGTTTCTTTTCTGCTCAAATTTATGTGATGTCAGTGGAATGATCTTACCTAACCTATAGGTTGTTGGTTTTGCAGGTTTTGTTAGCCATGCCAAATCTGTCTGCTTGCGGCCGGCGTGAGCTATACGGGTGTACAAATGCAACAAAAAATCAAAACCACAGCTATCAGTTACTGTTGCCAGGCGCGTAGCCAGGTGGGAGCGAAAGGTGCCGTCGTCCCCCCAAAATTTGGACTGCAAATGTTGAACCGTTGGCAAAAATTGACATGACCGCGTAAAGCCAATTATCCAATCCACCAAGCAACAGACAAATGTTTTTTTGCCAACGTCTGTGGTTTGTTGAGGCGCGCCGTATTACCACGAAGTAATTCAAGGCTACGCTGCATTTCCCCCTTGACGGAGTGAGGTATTGCACAGTTGCATTGTTATGTCATAATTCCTTGAGCTAATGGAGCACATTCAATGCATTTTTGCCAGATAGCGGCAAGGTATTTGTTAGCGTACATCTATAGCTTTTTACACGCTGTATTATGTTTCAATCAGGGGCATTAGTTCCGTCAAGATTTTTATGTTGCAAAACTTCGATGCAGACATACTGCGGTCTCACGGACTGCACTGGTAAAAGTTCTGAATTGATTTTTCGCTTTGGATGCTGCTAAAATCTT
>JGI24021J15306_10005533_pt1 | contig 15029 bp, 8 predicted proteins | sample Ectturendosymbi1_FD_15306 | JGI IMG/M metagenome (IMG submission 15306)
CACATCCAGCCTGCATTTTAGCGGTATTTTGCCGGATCCGTTTTATTTACTGCCGGCTAGACGACTGCCGGCTCACGTAACTTTGGTCTTTTTCCATTGCTCCTTTTACGAGTTGTTGTGACTTAGGGGTCAGCTCCTTCAATAATTCATCACGGCTGTTTTTGCCTTTTGCGTTCTTCTCTTGTCGTATTCTGTTTTTTGTGTGTGTGGTATATAGCTGATCTGAGGGGTTGTAATCGAGATCGAGTTTTTGAGTGTAGATTTTGGTGGTAAGTTTATCAGTGATCTGGGTGGAGTGTTTGTATTCTGTCTTGGCAGTTTCCTGAGGATCTGTCACAATTTGAGATCTCAACTGGTCTCCCGAGAAAGCATGCCTATAAATGAGTATAAAACTCTGGCCATGATGTGTTGGAGAACAGCCAAAGACAGCCCAGTATTTCACCATATTGCTTGTCATGTGTGCTTTTTGTTGCAGTATGTGTTGCATTACTGTTAGTGATACAGCATCTAATCTATAATCTTTGAAGTTATTTACTGCATGATGAAGGCTTACTCGTACTGTAAATGCTTTTGAAAGTCCGAAATGTCTGTAGACCATCCTAAAGAGTGGATAACTGCTATTCTGCAACGATTTGATCATTTGGTAAGTTTGTTAACAATTATTGTTACCCTTTTTTTTTCATGAAAATTTCAAAGTTGTAATAATATTATGTTCAAACGTTGAGTATAAACTTGCATNNCTAGTTCACAAACTGACTGTCACAATTAAGCATGCCGGAAAAAATAAATAATTTTTATTAGAAAACTACCACATTGCCACCTTGTGTAGACAGTGCTTTTGAAATAGCTTGAAGCAGGGGGGAGCCAATGGCCCGCAGGTCAAAAGTGGCTCAAGAGCTGAAGTTTTGTGTTATGCGAAATGATCCAGATTTGAAAAGGGTATATATTGCCAGTCTTCCAAAGGTGGCCAGCGAGTTGTCTACCGCGCAGAGCATGACACGTGGTAGCTGTGGCCTGTGGATCTATCTGCTTATATGCATTTGTCTCAGAAGTGTTGCATGGTTATTGGTTGCAAACCCCTGGACTGAAGCAAACAAACAACAATGTATATCTACTTTTTTTTAGTCATAGCGCAATTGTTTTCTTAATTGCCATAAATGATAAAAAGGAAGTAAATTTGATCATAATGTTTCAAAATACACATTAGTGAAACCTGTTGTGCAAACTTTTAGTAATGGCGCAAATGACCTAAGTGTCTCAGTGAAAAAAAACAACAGATCTATACATATATGCATTGAATGCACATGTTCAGGAATCTGCGGCTCTGCCAGTGCTGTTTGCAAGCAAACCTCTCAGAAGCTTGCTCACTGTCAGACACACACAGACGTAGACTTGCAGAGCTTTTACGATATTTTTCATATTTCACTTCATGGCGTGAGGCCACAGACCGCAATTGGGATTTCATAATTGTGCTGTTTAATTGTGTAGATCTGCTGTTTGCACTTGCTAGGTTATGTAAGGATTAAATGATGTTTAGGTCTGCTTCAGTGTCACACAAAGTGACATGGATTCGTTTCCACTGAAGTTATTTTTTGACGACGAATTCGAAGGCCTGATAGCTTGCCTCAAAATTGCTGTTGCATTTTGAAGATTGATTGGGTATCAAGACACATAGAAAATCTGATTCTTTTCTGATGTATATATTATCAAGAGCTGCCATTACAAGACAGACCCCTTTTTGTAGGCTGCACTGTAGATGTGCAACTGTGCACAGTGCTATAAATTGGTCTGCCACCACACCGGTATAGCAATCACTGCAAAAATAACTGCCTGAACAATGTCTGGAGATGACAACCTTAGACTATCTGTGACCTTTTAAAGGTAGTGCAAAGCGAGTACATTGAAACCTTGTTTCGGTCCTTGCCACACTAATCTTCGTCACCTGACTATTTGTTGTGATTATGCTTATGAATACAACACCGCCTATATAGAACAATAGGACACAGTTGTACAATATTAGATTAAAGGCCTTTTTCCAAATGTGCTTGAGCATGATAAAAATGGTTTCCCAGTTAAAGTCTAATCGCATATTAACATCCATACTCTCTATGAAAGTGGTTGGTTTCTGTAGGTTTACCTGACAACCTGATGAGTCATGTGGATAAAACTCAAGGCTATATCCATAGTAGATTAAAAATGCCTGATTTTTAGAGCAACACATGAAACAGAAATGAGTGTCATTCTGAAATTAATTATGGAAAATTTGAAGGCAGTAAACATCTATGCTTAAATTCATAATTGCTTAAAGTTGTCTTTAAATAATTATTGTTTTTTATATATTTGTAGCTCATCTTGACATAGTTGAGTAAAGGAATCCTTATCCAGTAATATGACCATGCTGTATTTGTGGGTGATATTGGTTGCCTATGAGCAGCATGTTCACTGGCTATGTCTGTTAACACTTTGAGAGCCGGGTATGATGTATTCATACTTTGATTTCGCCTAAAACCAGCAGTTGTCGGTTGCCTTACCAACGCCCTAGCTCCTCTGCCGATTGCGCTAGAGAGCTGCTTAAGGGCTCAAATGGATCGGACAGTCTTCTAGATCGCACTCGAAAAAAATTTTTTTGGGTGGGGGTGTGGATTTTTTGTGACTGACATCGTAAGTTAAGTAGTTTTTGGGCCATTTTGGCTCATGTTGCCTGGCCTAGGGCCAAACTGCTAGGCCAAAGTGTTTCGCTAAAGTTTTCATTGGAAACTAGGCTCGAGTCCGAGTCTTTTGAGCCTTTGATCAACTTTCTAGCGCTTCTGGTTTAAAAGTTATGATCTAAAATAAACAAATTCATTAATTATCTAATTAGTCAAATATTTTTACTAAATTACATCATCACTTTTGAACCCGAAACACCAGCAGGTCATCCAAAGTATCAAAAGACTCGGATTGTAGCCTAGTTTCCAGTAAAAACTTAAGCGAAATACTACCACCTAACGGTTTGTGCCCATACTGTGTGTGTGACACAGTAATCATCTTTATCAATTGTTAAACTTTTCCCACATTTGCGACCACTGTTATTCTGTTTGCTTTGGAGTGTGTAATGCAGTTGTGAACATGTTTGTGTTTCAAAGCTGTCTTGTACTTGTGATTAGAAAGTGACCTTGACATGTTGGGTGGAGGTGTACGATATACTTCTACTTTGAAATGATACCTGGGCCAACATTTTCATGCCATATTACAACTCTATAATTCTCTACACGATTAAGTCAACTTTCTAAGGTTTATAGTTCAAAAGTTATGACTCGACTTTGTAGGGTTTGTGGTTTAAAAGTTATGGCTAAAAACTGTAAATTTGGGTAAATTTTCCTGGAAAGATTGATTTGTCCAAATTTTGGTTATTTTATCCTGAGTTTTGAACCAGAAACCCTAGAAAATTGACCAAAGGCTCAAAACACTCAGATTTTAGTCTAGTTTACAGTAAACACTTGAGCAAAACATTTCTAATAATCTCGGCCAAAAAGACCTAAACTTTCACCACTTGTGACGTCATCCACAAAAAAACTTAAACTTGCTGGGTCTTTTGGGGGTTTGAACAACTCTCTACCACAATCGACTGACCTAATGCAAACCAGAAGACTCACCGCTTTTAAGGGTTTTCAGCAGTTCTCTAGCTCAATCACCAGGCAAGTTGTGAAGTTGCAAAGTGATGGTAAAACATGGCTCATGTGGGTCTTTACACTTTGAGAGCTGGGGTATGATATACACGTAATTTGAAATTGGCCAAAAAACAGCAGTTGTCAGTTGCCTCATTGACGCCCTAGCTCCTCCGCCGATTGCGCTGGAGAGCTGTTCAAACCTTCAAACGGATCGGCCAGTCTTCTAGTCTGCACTTGAAAAAAAATTTTTTGGTTGGGGGTTGCGGATTTTTTGTGACTGACGTCATAAGTGAAGTAGTTTTTGGGCCGTTTTGGCTCATGTTCCCTGACCTAGGGCCCAACCGCTAGGCCAAAGTATTTCGCTAAAGTTTTGATTGGAAACTAGGCTCGAGTCCGAGTCAATTGAGCCTTTGATCAACTTTCTACCATTTTTGGTTCAAAAGTTATGATCTAAAATAAATAAATTAATTAATTATCTTAACTAATTAGTCAAACATTTTCATTACTTTAGATCAGGGGTTCCTAACCTGGGGTACATGTATCCCCAGGGGTACATTTCCCTATCTGAAGGGGTACATTTAATGTTGGCAATAGAAGAGAAAAGTATATTGATATGTAATTTATTTCCAAAATTTATACATATATCAACGAATATTATTTTCAAAAAAAAATCATTACATACTCATTGTTACATATATATGTGAATAATCATGACCAAATATTTTGTCAAAATAAATTTTAGGGGTACTGTTCATCTTTGAAAATGCTGAAGGGGTACATATTCATCTGTCTCAATGCTGAAAAGGTACATGCTCATCTGTCGGAATGCTGAAGGGGCACATGGCAAGAAAAAGGCTGGGAACCCCTGTTTGGATCATAACTTTTGCACCCAAAACCCCAGCAGGTCATCCAAAGTATCAAGACTCGAATTGTAGCCTAGTTTCCAATAAAAACTTCAGCGAAGTACTACCAAGTCCTCCACTTATGGCGTCACAAAAAATCTGCACCCACCAACCAAACAATTTTTTTGACTTGCCGAGTCTTTTGACCAGGTCTGTAGTGCTTACTGGACCGGAAAAATTCCCATGCAAAGCCACGTGCGATCCAGCTGTTTTTGCACGAACCGCTTGATATAACCTGGGTGTGAAAGTGTTAAAGGTAAATCCACCTGGCACTGAAGGTGTTAAGAGCACTATTAACTGTTGTGTACTGACACAAGATCTTATTTTTTGGTTTATAAGGCCAATAAGCAAAGTTGCCATCTAATCAGTTGAATCTGCAAATTAACCACTTAACATGGAACCTGCAGTGGTGATTTTAGTATCTTGGCCTTCTTTTCTGGCCGTTTCTACGGAGACAGTTGCTTAACACTTTTGGTACCAGGTGGATTCCCTGTGGCGATATCCACAGGTACCAGGTGGTTTACCTTCAAGGAATGCAAGAGCCACTGTTCTGGCAAAGTTTGGAACACTGTCACTCGCCAGCCGATTGAGCTAGGGAGCTGTTCAAACCCTCTACGGAATCAACAAGGCTTCCAGTGAAAACAAATTTGTTTTTGTTTTGGGTGTGGTGGGGTGTTCTTTGGGTGACGTCATGATGAGGGTTTGTTTTCACCTTTGTGGGCGAGTTTACCTGGCCCTGGGCGCCAACCCTACAGATCATTTTTTTGGCTCATTTTTTTTTAAAATCCAGGCTGTCATCCAAGTCTTGATTGGCTTGTTAACATATCTAGAGCCAAAATTATGGCTGAAAAAAGAAAAATTGGTAAAATTCCACCCCCGCAAATGCTAACCTGGGGTGCATTCCACCCCAGGCCATAATTTGCCAGCCGATTGAGCTAGAGAGTTGTTCAAACCGTATCAAGATGGGAAAAGTCCTATAGGTTTCAAAGGAAAAAATTGTTTTAGATTTGGATGTTGTTTTTTTATTAATGTTTGCATGATGGGGGCATGTTTATGCATATTTTTTTACATTAGGATGACATCATCAGGCCCTGGACGCCAATGCTAGGAGTCATTTTTTTGACTCAAGTTTTTATTGGAAAGTAGGCTATAATACGAGTCTATAGAGCAGAGGTGTCAAACTCGTTTCAGTTCAGCGGCCAATTCAGGCAAATTTAATCAAAATCAAGCGACCAATGTAATCATTGTATTTCATCCTGGTTATAAGTATTGACAACTTCCAACTGTTTTCATAACTTGCACAAAGTTCAAGCTTGTCTGAAAATGATTATTTGCACATAAAGTTTTCAATTTCCTCATGCAAATCAAAAAATGCCTTATTACTGAGAAGGCTGTCAAACTGACGGTGATGGTTTGAATGAAATTAACTGTCCGGACAACCACTTGCATGACGTGAACCAATTTTAAGGATTTGCAACACAATGCCTCCGAAATACAGTGAAATGTCCAAACTTCACGTCCTCCACATACAACCTGTACTTTTTATCTAACTTTTGTCACACAAAGTACTGATGTTTTGCAGCTTGCGTTGTCGGTCACACAAAGTACTGATCTGACTGCTCAACTGGAGAGTTACAAGGAAAGCCTGATCAACATCAGCCAAACCAAATGCTCGCTAGTAGTTAGTGGACTAACTCGCAGCTTGAAGAAGCTATCAAGCATTGTGAGTGTATAAATGGTGTCATACCTTCATGGAATGCGTATTGCTGCAGCATCATATCAGCTTCAAATGTTATCTTGAGTTTGTTTTTTTAGTCATCATTCAAATCACACTTGTAATATCTGTGGAGGTCACTAAATGACAAATTTTTGAACCCAAAAACATTTTATTAATTCTCTTTTCAATCAACTTTAAACATGATAAGAAGTATCTGTTAAAGTGTTGTTTGATTCAAAGATGTGTTCAATTCCCCTTTTTAATGATTTAGCATCTTGACATTACAGTTATGGTGTGTCGTTTTACATTAACCATAACCAACTCTGTGTTTCATTTAGTAAATTTTTGATGACAATTCAACAGTTTTGCTGATAATAAGATAGTGTCTTTTCTGAAACATGCAAAAAGCATTAGCTATTATTGTCCAATTAATTAACAGATAGTCCCCAGCGTAGTGTAAATGAGATACAAAACACACAGATTTTGCTTTTTATGACTTAGTGCATAAGCATTAGTGGAGAAGAGAGCAGATGAAATTCCATAAAAACTGTTCAACAATCTCTTCTCTTTAAAAAAAATAATTTGTTTGAATTTAATCAATACAAATTGAATCAATCCAATCAGATAAATTTGCTAACATGATATTTAAAAGAATACTTGATTGTGCAAAAATTTTTGCCTTCAGTGTGCTTTTCAGCAATATCTTAATCACAAATTTACAGCATTTCTTAAATCTTTGACTGTGTTTCTGAAATCCAAGGGAAGTTGAGACCAAATAAGGTGAAGTAGCATGCCTAAAATCCTATATAGCTTGTTCGTAAATGACTTTAATGTTGAATTGTTAGTTTGTGATAATCAAGCTTGGTAAATGTGAATATTACAATAAGAAGAATGGTGTTTTATGGGAAGTGCGGTCTTAAAGTTGCTAGCTATGATGAACCTAGTTTGGTGAACTAAGAACTTTCTGCAATTGTTTTTTCTGGAATGGTCTTTTTATGCACGGGATTTGCAATCAGCCAATGTGATCTTGCTATGACTTTTGTGCATGTGATTGACTAGTCACAAGAGTTATTTTTATAGAGAATCTATGGAGAGCGACAAGAGGTTAACCTGTACACATCACAGATTATTGTGCTTAATTTGCTGGAGAAATGCATTTCTGTGGTAAGGAAAAGTATTTGAGAATTTGGTATAGTTTGAATTTGATATTGCTGTGTTTGATGCAGTGCTTATATATACAATATTTATCTATGGTGTTCTGTATTTCCTAGCATAGTGGGCCAATTTAATGGCTTTTTCAAACTATAAGTATAATGATTCACCCTATTTCTCATGTCAACTGTGTTGTGTTGCAGGTGTGAGATAACATTTACAGAACAATCTTGCCAATCTGACTGATTGTGCAAGTAATAATCTGGAGAGACATTACCCTTGGCACATTCTGCTGTGCAAAAAATGGCGTTTGTCAAAACCCTGTTGAGCATGTTATTAAAGCAATTATTCTCTAGTTTGCAGTGGTAACATTGAAGTCAGGTTGCTTGTCACAGGCTATTTTGAACAGAAGCCTGTGGCAACAGCAGCATTAAGCATCATGAAATAAAAAGGTTGAATATTTTTTGGATACATAGTTGCGTTTTGAAAGCAAGGGGCAGTTTGGATTGTACAACATTTAATGTTAGTTGCATATGATGACAGTGTTAGATGCTGTTCGTGCTTCAGGTATTGCTGGGGTACCTTTTGTGCATGAGAATGAGTCCAAAATAGGTATAAAGCAAAGTGTACTTGCCACAAGAATATCACTCCTATTCTGATGTGAGTCACCTTTTTCAATGCTTAGGCATTTTATATACAAGAACACAGTCTTTGAAACATTTCAATGGATGCTTTTGTCTCAAGCTTGATTCAAAAGCATGGGTGTGATGCAGTTTAGTATGTTGTCTAATTGCTATCCATTGAATAAAAACTTGTGAGGTCGGCAAGTGATGGTGATGTATGAGATTGAGCTCACTTTAAGTATCGTGCCATCTGACTTTTGCACTGGAAAACAAGATCTGTGTCTGGAGAGTAATAGATGTGGAAATATCTGTGTCTGGAAAGTGATAATTATACTGAAAATACAAGGAACAAGCCACTCTATGGGTTGTAGCAGAAAACGGTGCTTGCTTGATGTTGGTGACAAAAACTTGATGTTAGGTTATCTTTGAGAATATGTGTGGTGATGTACTTAAAATCACATAGAAAGAAAGTCTTGTGAAACATGTACTTGGAAACAAATGCAATAGTAGCTTGTCACACACATATAACATCTTAAAATTTCTCTGTAGTTGTCACAGACATTCGAATTCAAATTCAAACTTATCAAAAAAAGTCAAATTCAAAATCATCAAAATAAGGACAAGTAGTCACTATGTACTGTAGGATACTTTTACTACAGCAAACACCTAAACTGGGTCGCATAAAACCTTCAACTGGGCATAACTGGTCTAGGAAAACTTTCGCTGTTGGTATTCATGGCAAAGTGGCCAAGAAAATTTGTCAGACATCTGTAGAATAAGCTTACTTGGCATTTGATTGTAAGTATGTGAGTTGGAGTTTGCCTGTGAGCAACCTTGGGCATCCCGCTCCGTGAATCGCGAGTTTGCGTTTGCCCAGGGGCAGCAATCTCTGGCACCCCACTGTGAGAACAGGAGTTCGTGCTCCGGCAGGCAACTGTTGGCATGGGATTGGAAGTACGAATATATTTGTACACGGACAGGCGACTGATGGCAAGAAAGTACAACTATATTCTTAGATTGGCTATGAAATATGAATTGCAATCAGAATAACTACGTGAAAGTTCAAGCAATAATTTCTGTCCAGGCTTAACTTTTGTGTGAACTCACAAACGCCTCATGCCAGCAAAAATAAATGTCACAAGCCATATTTACTTACACATGTGGTCATGGTCACACTAAGCTCTTCCAAACTCCTGGCGGAAGGGAAACCACACTGGCCCTGAGGGTGACAACCAAACCGCTGATCAAGGAATCATCCTTATTTCGGAACACTTTTTGTTTAAAACACTTGCAACCACCATCAGTGATTCAGTGTCGCCGAACTGTCCCAGACCTATTTGATGAAGTGCTTTTATGTTGTGTGCACGCCTACAAACAACCGCTTTTTCACAAGGTATTGTTAACATATATGAACATAACTTAATTTGATGTCACAATGTTGGCAAGGGAACGAATGTTTCGTCTACTCACAAAGCAACGTCACATCAGATTTTCTTGCCATTTTTCTATAGTAGGGTGTCCACCTCCACTGCATCACATCAGATACAGGGCATAGAACTCCTACAAACAAAATCGTGATGCTTCCCATTGAAATCAATGGCAATTTGTCTCTTGTTGTTTTTTTCCTGTTTGTGGGGTTTTGTTCGCAGGAAACACGGGAAAACTGCTGGTCGCCCGATTTTAGGTGATCCTACGGTTCGTCTTTTGTATTGCAGTTTGTTGAGATTATGAGTCGCTTGTGCGTTCAAAATATGCCGGTGTCAAGCGAAATTTTTGACTTCACGCCATGTGGGTTAGAAAAAGAAAAATAATTAAGGTCTTAACTAAGTGCAACATTTTTCAGTGGTTATAGTTATTCCCGTACTGTAGCTTGTTGTGGGTATCTGACATCTAGCCAAAAAGTTTTAAATTACACGACACACAGCAACAAAGTCATCGCCAAACATTTTTCCTTAACTCTGAGAAACAAAATAACTGACAAACAATAATAGGTTAGGGGTTTGTGGCGAATGCGTGCTTTTGATGTTTGGGTAACATCAAAAGCAGTCAATTGCTTCTTCCACCCAGGGCGCGCATCGTAAACAAACAGCAAAACACGTTTTTGGCGTTCGTATGTGCGAGCTCCTGTTCCGTGACAAGGAAGTTTGTACCTTCAACTAACGAGCAACAGAAGCTGGATGTTTGTTCTGGTCCTTTGACCAGAGTGACTTGCTTGCGAGTCGTGCGTTATAATCGCTACGATGTGAAGCGTTGTCGGTGGTCCAGTGACAGTTTGCGCTGCTTTTCATCGGTTCCCCCCAAGCCTTTATGCCATTTGTACGCTCCTCGAGTCGTGCGCTTTTAATTAACTGCCGGGTTTCGTGCTGGTTATTTTTTGGAGGTAGTGCAAAAGTTCATTTGCACGAAGAAAAAAAGATCGCTAACGCTGAAGGTTCAAATCCAGTTTATGATGCGTGACGTGCACTTAGGTCATGCTGACATTCGATTATGGTTTCGCTTACTCACAGGAATTTACCGGCCGCCTTCTATTTTTACCCCTTCGTTTTGCAATAATACCAATCGCTCAGCCATGAATTGCTTTGGTCAGGGTATTTTTTTGCGGATGGCCAGACCGACCTTCTTTGAGCGAAGCCCACAGACGTTTTTACGAAACTGTTTGGCTGCTGAGCTCGAGGGCACTTTCACCTGAGATAGAATCTAAAGCTAGAGCTTGTAATTGTTGCTTTCGTTACGGAAACGTGTGGCTCTGGTCGCTATGTTACAAATTACGGCGGACACGTGATCAGATAATTCATTGCTTGAGCAGCATGAAGCATACAGGAGTCAGCTTGAGTTTTAAAAATATTTGGAAGTAGGTCGTTGAGTGATTACCTGGTGAGACCTTAGCGACCGCGAAGCCTGCGTTCTAATCGAGGAGAACATCGCGGCTGAGCGACCACGTGACGTTGCCTCCACGTCACTGACACAAACCATCGTTCCGACATATGCTTGTTTGTTTACAGAAAGAATCAGCGCTTTCTGAAGACTCGATGATGATGAAGCAGCTTCTGCCAGAGATCTGTCAGGTACAGACATGCAGTTCTTTGTGGGTCGATACAACGAGATCACCAGTGTATGCTGCTTTTGGCTTAACCTGTGATTTTGGCGTGCCGGGTCGGGCATTTGAGGGTGACATGCATCAGATGCTCTTGTAATGACACAGTCTCGCTTGCACTGGTTAACTGCACGAGCTACCCGTAAGTGCATTCCGCTAGTGGGAATAAGAGCCTTATGCCTGCTACTGTTTTGTGACCTTTTAGCCGGTTTTGTAACTCGCCCTATCTTGCGTATCCCTTTCTTACCAACACCTCTACGAGCGACGTAAAAATTGAAGTTAGCGAGTATCGTCGTCCGTTTGTGCGCCAAAACTGAATGCAGTTCGAAATATATTGTTGCCAAAGCTTGATTTCTTTTGTTCGCATGCAAGCGCAGCGTCTTTATCCAGACTGATGCAATGTGTGTTTTGCCAGTTCTTGTATCAATCAGCCAGCGACCGACTTGTCTTGAACCAACTCCACGCTTCGGCGTCGCGCGTTCTCTATTGCATCAGCGAAAACAGCTTCAACGTTGTCTTCAACAGAATATCGGCGAGGCGAGTATGCGGCGGACGCATCGTTAGCCGCGTCGGAATTACAAATTTTGAAAGATGCATTTTAAGTTTCTCATTGTTTCGACATTTAATGTTACGTCGGCACAAAAGAGTGATAGCAAAAACGTTTTTTGCAAATTAAAAAAGGAAGGTTTTCGCTGAAAAAGATTTTTTTTTCAGTTGCCAACATCACCGATTTTTTTGAAAACGTGTTATGGATGATTTTTTTAAACCACCTCATTCGCTATTTAATGCGATTGAAATATTTGCTGCGTAATTGCGAGTTTGCGTGAAAATGTTTTGAATCTGCATTTCTATCAAATTCACGTTCTTGGGATAAATTTTCTCATCGAAATCAGAAAACGTGCAGTGCAACCGTGATCTACCTCACTTCAAACGAATACTTGTCACAGTCTCTCGGTTTGTTAGAATGAAGTCAGCCGTGACGATGGAAAACGTTTCGATTTTTGAAAGATGCATTAATTGATCGTCATGCACATCCACGCACGACCTTCATGGCATATATCGTGCAGATTGCAAGATCTTTCTTCTCATGCTGATGACTCGATGGACTTGAACGATTTGGAACTTATAAAACATGTTCACCTAAACATTGATATCCTCATAAAACTGCTAGAAGGTACGTAAAAGCGGTAGGGTTTTTATGAGCTGCAACAAATAATATTTTTTTCCCCAAAAGCGTAATATAAATTATTTTTTTGAATGCTAGGTACTTGTCATCTTATTCTTAGGTTGTTTAACAAGCTTAAAACATACTTTGCTTTCTTCTGACAGAATTTGTGTTGAAGTTTCGAAACCTGAAGAAAAGCGCTCAGCTACTGTTGCTGGCAAATTTTGACGCAGTAAGTTTGAAGGTTATATGAGTTTGAAGGTTATACAAGTATAAAGCATTTCTCTGCTCATTGTTCAATCACCGTTTTAATGATTTTTGTTTTTGATGTAAAATCCTCATGTTATTGAAGTCATTTTTAATGGATTTTTTTGATTGAGTGATTGCTACATCGTGAAGAGGTCTTGTGCTTTTTGCTTACATCGCCCATGTGTACATCACTACTAGTTTTAATCGCGATCTCTGATAAAATTGAACCTTTTATGTAATGAAAACTGTTTTGATGATGGTGTTTTTGTGTTTTTTTGGTGTTTTATTGCCCAACCACCCAATAAAGCGTCGCCAGCTTTTTTTGTAGTTTTCTGCGTTTTCGTTTCCACTTTGGAAGTCATGTCATGAGCATCCAATTTTCCACTTTCAGGCGTTGAGGAACTGGTTGAACACATACCCAGTCGAGTTGAACCAGCTGTACAAACCAGTTCGGTCCGGTTCAAACCAGCCGTCCCCTGCACAAAGCATTCATCTTGGCTCATCTGCCTTGTCACAGGTGCGTAGCCTTTCTTTGACCATTCCTGAAGCTATTCAAACGCGCAACCAAAGTGTGTTTTTCATACTCTTCATAATGTTTTTGAATTCGAGAATCGTTGTTAAATGGTTGGAACAGTGGTTCTCAAAGTGGACGGTTCCGCACCCCTGGGGGTGGTGAAGCAGAAATGGGCGATTGGGGGGCGATAGGAGACCCAGTTAATAATTACTTTCTGTTGTCTTACTAACTTCGAGTGACCAAATGTCATAAAAAACAGTATGATCAACAAACGTGTATGCATGTAATTTGTAAACAAAAACTTAGCGTTTTGGAAACAAAACAGAGGTGAAATGCTAGGAGATAAATTGATGAACTGCAATTTCCATCATTAAAGATAAGCTGCACAGTGAAACTGTTGTCCTCTACAATTAAATGATTATGATTGGAATTTTCGTCAGCTGTATTCCATGGCACGGGTAAACTGCTACTTAACAATGCCCGTTTCGTTACAGTGACTATCACCGGTCAGGGTTGAGAATGCACGCTTGCACTTAAACTCAGCCTGTAACCAAACGCGTGAGCTAATTTTGGATGGAGTGGTTTAATGATCACAAATATAATAATAATCTTGTCCGAGTTCAATTCGAAGGTAGAAAGGCAATTTATATTTTTTTGCAGATAGTGTTACGTGCCAACAAGAATAAGTACCTAATAAGGCAATGTGGTGCACTCGGAAAATAATGAAGAGAGTTTGTACGCCTGTTGCTGCACACAGAAGGTGACTGTCAAAGGGTGTCATAAATGCAGTATCTTGACTGTCACAGTCCACAGATATCTTCACGAAGTTCAATGAAGTTAATTTGCAATTGCAGGGGAATGGTGTTAACTTCATTAAAGCCAAATCAGCAATCTTCACCTTCTTGTCCAAGTTTAATGCTGTTGAAACGAAATCGAGCCCTTCATGAACTCTTAACAGTTTCCAAATCAAATATGTACTTTCCACGACGGGTGTAAGCAAGGAATCGATCAGCAAATTTTTAATAGGAAATCGATTTCACGTAAAATTACGCATCCTCGGTTCTCCAAATCATTAACTCTAACAGTTTCCAGCTGCTAAATGAGTTAATTTACTAAATTAAGTGTAATAGTGAAATGCATCTTTGCGCTCATTCTTGTTTTAATCATTTTCAAACATCCCAAATATACAATACGATAAAATTGTGTTGATATGTGTGCTAGGTTTGGTAGGGGGGCGATAGAAATTTGTTTGTCAGAAAAGGGGGCGCTAGCCAAAAAAGGTTGGGAAACACTGGGTTAGAGGCTGCGAGCTTAACACTTGAGGATGTTTTGCGTTTGACAAATGCGCTGATAAGCTGGCCTTCTCCACATTACTACTTCAACAGCAAAATACAGTCAAAACTTTTAATATTTTTCTAAATGCTTTGGTGAGGTTGTTAATTTATTTGGTAAAGTTACGTCACAAAAGGGAGAAAGGTTCTCGGGTCACTTCACAGCAACTAACGATTTCCCATCGGTGGTGGGAGGAACTTTCTGCCATCGTAGACTCGTCGCAGCTTTGCTTCAGGTCAGTTATTGTCAAGCCCCGATCCAGAACACGCTGATTATTTCGGAAAAGTGCTGCGAGCTCCCATTTGACTGTTGATTAATGTCCAAACGGGTACGATTGGACATTAAAAAATGCCTGAAATATGATTTATGGAAAGTCCCTGCTCTGGGGCCGTTTAGTTAACTGATCTGGAGTCGTTTCTTGAAAGGGAGAGCCAGCACAGTTATTCTACACATGGTTTAATGCCAAAGGTAGTTTCAATCTCATTTTCACAGCTTTTCTTCTGAAACCTTCTTGACCGCGCAACGAAACGCTCGGCCACTGATGACGTTGTACAGAGGATGGTGCGTTTCAATCACAGATTTTGTTTCGACGAAGCAAAATTGTACCGGGAGCCGTTTGCGCAGTGGCGGG
>JGI24021J15306_10005534_pt1 | contig 15028 bp, 8 predicted proteins | sample Ectturendosymbi1_FD_15306 | JGI IMG/M metagenome (IMG submission 15306)
GAGCTTTGCAATCCTATAACTCACCAGGCGATTGAGCTAGAGAGCTGTTCAAACCCTCTACGGATTCAGCAAGTCTTGTAGTCGAAATTGAAAAAAAAATGTTCGTTTTCGGTGGGGGTTTTCAGGGGAACGCCACAAGTAGGGGTATTTTTGGCTACCTTTACCTGGCCATGGACCCCAACCCATTAGGCCATTATTATGGCTCAAGATTTTTTTGGAAACTAGGCCAAAATCCGTGTCTTTAGAGCCTTTGAATGACTTTCTACCATATCTGTAGCTGAAATTTTGGCAAAAATAAACAAAATTGGTAAAAATTTCAGCACCCACAAACCCTAATTTGAGTTGGAACACACCCCTTTTCTAAACGGCCAACACTCGCCAGCGGATCGACCTAGAGAGCTGTTCAAATCCGGTCTGAATGGGGAAAGACTTGCAGTTTACGCTGAAAAAAAAACTTTTTGCCGTGCGATTTCAGCCTTTCTGGCTATGTTTACAAAACCACAGGTTGTTTTGACAGGTTTCTATAAATAATCCGTGACGTCAACGGCCCGTTTGAGTGCATGAATCGAGCAGAATCAGCGGTGCGAAACCACGCGAGATTTAAATGCATTCTAGGCTATAGTACGAGGTTTTAGAGGGTTTGATGGACTTTTTAGCATTTTTGGTTGATGAGTTGTGGCAAAAATGGTAGAATATTAATATGGGAAATCCCCTGAACACCCTTGGGAATTCCTGACATATTTGGAATATTTTTGGCATAACTTTTGAACCAGAAACGTTAGAAACTTGATCAAGGGCTTTAAAAACGGGTATTTTAGCTTAGAATCCAAAAATACTGCGAGCCACAATATTGGCACGTGGGATCGGATGATGATGTCATATAATTAACCAAAAAACAGACCCCCATCATGAGCCCATTGGCCCAAAACTCCCCATCCAAATTTAAAAAATGTTTTTTTATTCTGAACTAAACGAAGCCACTAGTCATTACAGGGTTTGAACAGCTCTCTAGCTCTATCTGCTGCCGAGTTATGGACGGCCAAAGTTTGGCCTGAAAGGGCAAATTATGCTTTTTCTGAAAAGTTAAAAATTAGGCCAAAAACTGGGTTTTTGGCCCATAATTTTGGCCACAGATGTGCTAGCAAGTCAATCAAGAGCTTTATTGACGTGGATTTTTACCTAGTTTTCAATAAAACTTTGAGCCAAAAGAATGGGTCAATGGGTTGGGGACCAGGGCCGGCCAAAGGTGGCCTACTTTCTAAAAAATGTCCTCTTTGTGACGTCACCTCCAGAAACCCCCCACTGAAACCGAAAATTGTTTTTTTCGATTTTGGCTACAAGACTTGCTAAATCCGTAGAGGGTTTGAACAGCTCTCTAGCTCAATCGCCTAGCAAGTTATAGGATTGCAAAATTTTGCAAGAAAAGTGGCGCACGCGGGACTTCAAGTGTTAAGAAAGTAAACCTATATCAAAAGCACTCCAAAATATATTGTAGAAACATACAATCTTATGCTAGAACATTAAAAGTGTTTACTGTACAGTCTACTATCAAAACCAATACTACCAAGATGACATCCAACTGACAACCCCTTGCACAGTAGTAATAGTCACTTCTGACTTGACCATGTTGATGTTGCTGATGATGTCTCAAACTCATTCCAGATACGGTTTACGAAGCCAGATACGTTTTTTTACTATTTTGAAAGTGAAATACGGATACAGTAATTTAGAAACTACCTTGTATTTTTGCCATTCAGGCAATTTAAAATTGATAGCCATCAGCCTACTTCAGCTTGTTTAGCATTTTTAAAAACTATTTGGCATATGTTGATGTGCTATTTTGCATTTGATCCTATCTGGACCTGGCAACCCTGGAAATTGCCCACCCCAGACAGTGCGATGCCATTGTTTTGCCATTAAGTCAATGGAATTCAGCAACTAAGATATAAGTCATGTTTTTTTGCATTGTTTTATTTGGCTTAATGTAGGTTCAGTTCACTGAATAGTAGAAGTTTGCATCTGTATGAGCAAGTTTGCATCTGAAAATTCTTGTTTTTTTTGAAACATTAGACAGTGTCTTAGCTAAATTTGTTATTTCCTACCTCCACAGTAATGGTGAGGTGTCTCACATGAAAACAGAGACATGCACTGCAGTACATAGGCGTAGCTGGGGTGGACCAAGGGGACCATGGCCCCCTAAAATTTGTAACATCTTGTCGCTTTGTGCTTAGAGAGGCGGTGTCCCAAACAAAGACACTGTTGCTTTCAAAGTCAAAATACTTGGCCCATCCCAAACTTTTTGCCTGGCTGTGCTATTGCAATTTATACTGTGCATATGTAATAGGCAGTGGCTACAGAACCACCCATGGATCTTTAAATTTGAAACCTTATTTGACCATCTCTTGTAACATGACAGTAATGCACTACGAGGATGCAGTAGGCTTGGTAGAAGCATAGTAAATGCAGAAGGTAAGCCCTAACCGTAGCCCTAACGCTAATGCTTGCTAATCTAACGCTTACCCCTAAACCAAAAGTTAGGAAAGTTTTGAAAAAAGTAAAGAAAAACTGGTCCCAAGAATCGAAACGTGCAACCAGTCACTACTATGAAAACTTAAGTCGCCAAGGTGAGAGGCAAACCGAAAACCATTGCCACAGCAGACCTGTAACGCATCTGCTTCACTACTAGCATAATGATGCTTGAGTGATAAACTGACCGCTTTATTCTAACAGCGTCATGCAAGATGGTGCGGTTGAATAAGTTTTGAAATAAGATCCATGGGTGGTTCCGTAGCAACTTCCTGTGTAATAACACAAGCTGACGTGACAGTGTATAGCAGTGTTTTTCGACCTTTTTGCTACAGCGGAAGCCTCCGCAAATGTTTGCATTGCTCATGGAACCCTGTGCAAGATACAAGTGTATATATTGCTGCAACCACATAGAACTGTGGTTGTGGATTTTGTCCCAGGCAAATTCGGTCAGTTTCAGTGGAAGCCCTGGCAGCCACTTGCGGAACCCTGAGGTTCCGCAGAACCTTGGTTGAAAAACAGTAGCTGTAGTGTAAGACCCCTTAGCACAGATGGAGCAGAGCACTGTAGTTTATGAGAACTGGGTTCGATTGGCATGTTCTTCAGATGAGCATACATGGCTCGAATTGATAAATATAAAAAGCAATTCTGTTGTTTTTCAATTTCAAAGTTTTTCTTGTTAATCTATCTGCGTTAATGTGCCAGTCATCATTTTGCCTATTTATCTACTTAATATCTGCTCAAAAATTGCAGATGTCTCAGCAGGACAAAGTTTTTTTTTATGGGAATCTTATTCTGAGTTGTCCTGTTTTGTCACTTTTGGCTCTTTCTGATTTGTGAGTCACCTTCGTTTGTTTTTGCATTTTAATTTTGTGATACTGAAATATCTCATTTGCTAAATTAACCTGCCCTGTCTATATTTGTTTCACACTGTGTTTGGCTACTGGTGATCAAAATTCATGTGTTTTGTGTTTATTTCTGTCATATCTCATACACCATGTCTCCCACTTACCCAAAACCACTTCTTTATTGTACATGCCTTTTACAACTATCAAGCTTTGTCATTTTTTTGCATATCACATGGTTACTTTTTTGTGTAATCATTGCATGTGTCTATCTGATCATCTTTTTATTTGTGAGTAGGTCCTATAAAAAATCACCAAATATATGGAGGTCATTCCGAAGGTCGATGAGTTCATCTTGCATGCATACTGCAACATTCTCAACTGAAAAAACAAAGGTTTTTCACCAAATCCAAGTTTATTTTGATGATTTTGGGAAAGTACAGCACAACTTCTTCACAAAGCCCCCCAAGGGGTTGAACAAGTTCTGATGCTATATCAACATTCACTTCATCACCAGCCGCCGTGGGAAGATTCTCGAACATAGCAAAATTTCTTGCTTGAGCTTTTCGCTTCCAATTGTGAAGTTTTGACATAAATGTGCTGAGGGTGTCAATGAAATTGACGATTGTCCTTCCCCTTATAGTTTCAGATTAAATTTATTGAGTTGTTGAAATATGTCAGCAAGTTACACCAGGCGGAAAATAAAATAGCTAGTTTTGAGACTGGATACAGTTTTGCTTTTTCCTTGATCGCTGCCAATTGATTTTAATTGTTGCACGTTGCTCGATGTATGCAACTGAGTTGCATATTGCTCGATGCGTGCATCTGAGCTTACTATCATGCATTCTGAATCTAGCCTAATACGTTTGGCAATTCAAAACACACAGATAGATAGAAAGCTTGACAGAAAACCAGCTTTATGACATTGTGTTGTCAGCAATATTTCAGGTCACGAGAGGTGCTTCATACCACCACTTGGTGAATTTCAACATATCAAAATGTGAAATGGCCCAATGGTTGGGAACCACTGGCATAGACAAACTCCACTCAGCTGCATTCTGATCATGTCAGAAATGAACAATTGTGAGGTATCCAAGATTTTCTGACCATAGATGGCTTGAAACAAATCCAAATTTTGCAAAGTTTGACGTTGCTATTATGCAGCTTAAGCTGTTGCAATAAATGGTACTTCTTGCTTTCATCCTTCAATGCCAATCTATATTATTCTGTTTCTTAGGTTGTCATTTGTTTAAGAGTGTGGGTTGGTGTTGAAGTTACTTAATCAATGTCAGGGCTGGGCAAACCATTATCTCTATGGTGGGCCACGTTTTCAGGTGCTATTAGTTGGTGGGCTGCAAGTTAGCTTCTGTATTGATACCATAAGGTATCAAAAATTGAATGCTAGCAGTTTTTCACTATATATCCAGTTTCTTATTGCAAATAAAAATCGTTCAGAATTTGGTGATAAATCAGTAGCTACTGCGTTTAAAGTATGTGAGTTTTATGTTCGAAGAAATTAAATTTGTGAATTACATAGTGAAATGCTTGGTTGCACATAAACTTGTTTGGTTACATGCATTACCTGTTTATAGGTTTGTTTAAAAGTTTCCAGTCGTATTTTTTCTTTTTCATATAGCATTTTCTGCCAAATCACTTGGCCTATGTGTTGTAAGTTCTCAGTCCTTTTTCTTTGCAAGGTCAATAAGAGTACATTTTAAGCTTTTGCAGGCCTATAAGAATTACTGGTACCATTGTATGAGTACAATCTCCTACAATTTTAGGCATATAAAAGTATGTGAAAAATTCTGACTTCATATTTTGCTCAATAATTATAAGTTTACAGAAATTTCAGTAATCAAGGTACACTTTCCATGAATAAAGTACACTGAGCAATAAATCATTTGCTGAAATCTGGAAAAGGTAGCTGCCAAAGGGAGCCAGATGGGGTGCAAGGGCTGCACATTGCCTAGGTTTGTTATATATTGTGCATATGTATAAGTGCAAGTGCAGTAGACTCCAGTTTATACATCCACGCTGGGACCAGCCAATTTTGGATGCAATAAGCACCAGTTGTAATAACTAATTTTCCTAAAGCTACAACAAACAACCACAAAGGGGTAAAAATTGATGCAATTGATGTTTTGTACTGTATTTGCTAGCACTGAAAAAGCTGTACAAAGTGGTTTGCTTAGGCAGAAACGTTTTTTTTGAGATGGCCATCTACTTTTGCTTCCAGAGCATTAAGCACATCCATTTTCTCAAATGTCCTGTCAAGTCCAAAACCAACTGCCAAAGGCACTCCCTTATCTCCATAGACGATGACATGTTCGATCATATTGTCGCATAAAGGCACTTGTAATAGGCCATTATTTGTTCATATTAAAACAGTTTGCCTGCATGGGGAATCAGATGTGGATGGATTAAGCGCTGTCTGGATGTGTTAACCTGGGTTTTTATAATGGGAAATGTTTAAGAAGATTCCGTCCAAGCATTTTGGATTTAATAAGCGGTTGGATGTATTAACCAGAGTCTTCTGTATATTACTTAATATCTTCATTTTTACTCCACTATTTAATGCTCTTGTATGATGGTGACCAATTGTAGTGGTTGCTGGTGTGTCGTCTTGGTGTCTCTTTTACTTCAGTATTGCCCTTGTGTAGCAATCAAAACCTTCTGTGTGCTCCGTGTCGCCTCATGATTTTTGAATTTTTTTGTGATTCCTCAATCACCCTCACCATGTCGAGAATGTGCTCAAGCCAAATGCATAATTAAATTGTTTTATAAAAATAGAAAAAAAGCAAGCATCAAAATCTTGCTTTAAATTTAGTGAAGAATTTAATGATAACAAATGGTTGTTATCCTGAAGCTAAATATCTCACAAAAACATTTGAAACCTTGATCAAAACAATTTACATGCTTTTGTGTGCCGCTGTGCATCCCCATCTGACTTTTTTAGCCATTTACTTCAGAACGTGATGTTGAAATCTCTTGATTTTCTTCCCACTGCCAGATTCCTATTTGATGATGAGTGAATGCAGTTGTAGCTGACAAGATGTTTCATCTCCATTTGTTGTCTGTGTTATCATCTAACACCTGCTCTTGGAAAATGCTTGAAAAGGTCTGGAAATTTAATTTCAAAATTGCGTAGGAACCCTGGATATGGACTATCAGTCTGCTGCAAAATAAATATTATGATTATTATTTACACCCATTCAAGTTATGTTAAATGATCAAAGACATTCAATGTCAATGGGCCAATTACTGTCACATCAGTTAGTGTCTATTTTATCAGATTTTGTTTAGTCATTAGAAAAATTGTTGATCTCTCTCACTTGTTCATGTTCCTCTATCATATTTTGTCCATTTTTGAGTGGCAATGTCATTTCGGTGAAAAAACAAGCTGGAAATTTGTCTTTTGATAGAACTTCTATCAGTCATTCTTTTGATTTTTAATCATTTTTTCTTCAGCACATTTTCTTGTAGCCGTGTTAAACCAAAAAGAGGTCAGTTTGATCTCCTGATTTTAAAATTTGTTTCAGACTTGTTCTGATATTGTTCACAATTGCTCAATTGTCATTGCATTGTTTTAGCATCAACTGTAATGACCTGAAAAAAACTGAACCATTTTGATTGTGGGGTAAAGGTGCACCTGGCGAAAAAACAGAAGGTGGCAGTTTGTGAGAAACAGTTTTCTAAGAAACTCATAAAAACAATAAGATGCAAAGCATTCATGGTCAGCAGAGCTCTTGATCACAACAATTTTTTCAATGTTTTTATTTAAATTCATATCAGATAATGTCCCCATTTGTTTTTGAATTTCCATGAAATAAACACACCTGTTGACAGGATTCCCACACAGTATTGAAAGTATTGACTATCAAAAACGTTTTTCAAGACCTTGAAAAAGTATTTAATTTAGCCAAAATATACATTAAGTATTTAATCAGTCTGGAAATTCCAAAGAAAATGAAATCAGAACGTATCTGAGCAGGGTTTTCCTTTATTACATTGATTAGGATAATTGTTTTCTGAGATTTGTATTGAGTTACCTTGCAAGCATTCAAGGTTAACAAACAAATCACAAGTGCACCAAGTGGTGAATGTCAGGTTTTTATGGTTTTAGTCTGCTATGTAGCAGCAACCTACACTTAATTTCACAATTTTTTCAAGAAAGAAAAGTGTATTTTCCTTGGAAAATGAGAATGTTTTCAACAAAATTGCAAGAAAGCAACACTGTAGCTATTTTCCTACAGTGAAACAAAAACCATGTTTTGGCGCAGCCCCATTCATTCAAAAATCACTAGGTGGAAATGACAATCATGTTTTGCTGTTTGACAAAAGTTGTTGCTAGCATCTTCAAAACAGTTCAAATTGCATTTTTGTAGGGTATCACAGTTTTGCTGAAGGTAGAGCAGTTGATGTTTTTTGTAAAATTGTGTTTCTTGTATACAAATTTTGAAAAATGAAGGTAAGTGATGTTAATAAAATTTTTTGCATTTTGCATTGATAAGGTATATTTTGAAAAAGTATGGAAAATGATCTTTGAAAATGTGTGGGAACCCTGTATTGACCAGGAATGCTTTATGCAATCGCTGGTATTATTAAGAAAAACAAGTGTAATCAAATGAAACTTAATGAAGGCACCTATTAATGAGGCTTCTGAGCTTTGGCTACTGCATTGTAGAAAGTCATTACTTGACACATGCAGTTCGCTTAATCAAAATTAGGTTTGAAATGTTTGCCAATTTATATGAGAACTGTGCACATTGAAAACCAAAAACCATGACATCAGAAAAACATGATACATGGCATCCCTGAAGTGTTTGAAAACCACTTAGCCATAAAAGTGGCTTTACTAACAATGTCTGCTTCGAAACTCAATATTTTATGGGAAATGTCCTGGCACACAAGTTAAACATTTGTGTGCAGATGCCCCTGCAGGTTATAGGCTTAGTGCAAAGCAAGTCATGCAAACCTCTCAAAACTTACATATTTACATTTTTCAGACTATAAGGCACACTTAAAATCCTACAATTTTCTCAAAAATTGATGGTGCGCCTTATAATCCACTGCACCCTATTTATGAAAATATTTATAATAAACCATTCAATGATCATTCATTGAATTTGCATTTGCACCTTATCTGGAAATTACTTTTATTAACGTAACTATTGCGTAGTGCCTCAGCATTGCAAACATTTGTGGTTTGTAAATAACTAAATAGCAAGCTTATTTAAATATATAATCAGGTTTCATTCATATTAAGCTGATTCAATTGATGAACTCAAATTTGTTCTATGACCAAAGAAACACAAGGCCCTGGTCATTTACCATCTCTCTGCTGTTACTGATCACTGCAAACTTTCACTGCCTGACACTATTCTGTGGTGTATAACGGTTGCCAACCGGGGCAGAAGACCCAGATGTAGCCTTCATGAACTCAGTTAAAAATTAATTTCTACAAAACACTAAACTAGTATAGATTTGTAAATCATAATTAACTGTTGTTTGTTGTTATGGTCAAATTTGTTTATTTCATCAGATAGCTGTGTAGTTTTTTGTGCAATTAAGGTATGTTTCTGTCAAGTATTTCAAATGGAGTTTGAAGGTAGTGAAGATGAAGTCGTTCGTGAGTTTGATGTTTGCTTGGCTAAAAGCCTGTGTGACAAACTTCATGTGCTGCAATATCCCGTCTGTAAACAAAATCGAACATATTCACATGATCAACGCCTGGTGGCTCGAGTAAAACCAAAGCACAAGAAGTTAGAGGTTGAGGTGCTTTTGGACACAAGTAGTCCGAACTATGATCAAAGTAAAGGAGAACAAATTGCTATTAATGTAGATGGATCATCTACTGCCAGCATTGCTGAAGGCTCGACATATGACAGTTCTGTGATGGACACACAAGTACTGTCTTCATCTTGCATTCCTCATAAAGGAAAGCGTTTTGCTGTAGCATGTCTTTCAAACTCACAAGTACATCTCACTCCCGTGGCTGAAATCATGCAAATGAGACCTAATTTCAAGTACATGGACAAAGCAGAGAACCGTGCAGCGCATGCGGCACATTTGAAATCAATGGCAGAATCGGGTAATTCATCTCAAGACGAGGCTGATGATGCGAAGGCTGTTAACGTCCGTTTTAAAGGAGCAGAAACTGAAGCTGCCCGTACTGCGCGGGAGAGATCGTACGCCTCATATGAAAAGAGTTTATTTGAAGAAAAATGGATAGCTGCTTCAATTCATCCTGTGGATGACAAATATTCCCAAAAAGAGCTACATCAGTTGATTAGCTCAGCGGCTGGCGGTCTTTACCTGGATGAAAACGACGGTGCGTCATGTCATGAAATGTGTCAAAGCTCCGTGGAATACCTGCAAAACATAGTGCCGCATTATGTGGCATGTGAAGTTGATTCAGACGTGTGTCCTGCAAACGTTTTGTCATTGTCGAAATTAAGAACAATGGCTCTTCCCGAACAGCTCAAAGCGTTGATGAAAAGTGTCAAAATTATTTATTTTTCGCATTTAATGACCCTTTTGCCAGGGTCACCTGACCCTAATTCTGTGGTCAGATCGTTGCAGTCGTATGCCGTGTTGGTGCAGAGTTGCTGGGTAGTTAAAAGCGAAATTTTATACCCGGCAAAAACTTTAACTCCTATATCTGGAATGCCAGCAGAAACAGTTTGTAGAGCGAGAGATTTCATTCTGTGTCTTTTTTCCAATTCCGATTTTCTTGAACGTGGGACCGTGACCAAAATGGTAAAACTGCCCAGCGATGAAGTTAAGGCGATTTTAGATGATATTGCTGTAATGAAGGCTGGCCTTGGTTGGCACCTGCGTCTCCCTCCGGATTATAGTTTTAAAATGCAATACCCTGACGTTTACGAGAGGCAAGCCATGCTGTGGTCTGCCAGGTTCAAGCAGCTGAGTGATCAGCTTAATATATCGAGTTCATTTGAATTTCCCTGTAAACCAACTTCGTCTCGGTCCGACAAGAAACCCCCGGAAAAGCCTAGCTCCGGCAAGGCTAAGCGGACCGTTAGATCGCCAAAAGGCTCGTCGAGGGTCAAAAGATCGCAGAGTGAATGTGATGAAAGCACCTCCACTGCACCTAAACAGGGTGCGTTGTCCGTTAATGAATATATGAACGGCATTCCTGAGACTGGCGGTAATCTTGATGTGGCGGCGGAACAGGCGGTCTCTGAAGTCGTCGATATGGTGCACTCCGATCGGGTATCGGAAAGTTTCAAAGCATTGACGAAGTCTGTGGCGGATGGCTTTTTATCGGATCCCATTGTGGAAGCGATGGATGTGATTCCTGGCGAAGTGCATCCAAATCAGCCCCATACTGGAGACGATTTTTCCGTATCATCAGATGTTCATATGCCTTTCGTTAAACCTGCCTCTGTTGGAGTTGAAACTTTCGCTGCTGAGTGTCCGAGCAATATTTGTGAAGCTGCGCAGTATCCGTTACTGAACAACCTCCAAGGACTTTCGACTGTCAACATGGCCAGTATTAACTCCACTGTCGAACTTGTAGCGAATCAAGTTCGCTTGCAAACTAGCCGTATGGCTGCGCAGGTCACCGAACAATCGGATTATCAGAACGATAATTCTTTGCACCAACCGCGGTGACGTATTTCGGGGAAAGTCGTTTTTTTTATTCTGAAAACCGGCTAGCATACAATTCGACATACAGTTGTTTTTTTCAGTTTAAGCATGCATAACAGCGCAGTGGTTTACCGCCCATCTGCTTCTGGAATTTTTTAGTGCCTGTTTTTAAGATTCGTGGAAGAGATTCAACATGAGAATATTCAACCACATCGCTTCATTTCGTGAGTTCAAGAGGAAAGAATGCACTGCATAGATTCACATTATTTTTACGAAGTGTTTCCCTTTCAGCGATTACCACACCCACACGAGACCAACATGGAAAGATTGCTAACAGTCAAAACTCGTTTTGTTTCTGAAATTGGGGTGATGTTGTATCGCAGAAACAGCAATTTTCTATAAGTGTAAAAATATGTTTAGGCTGATACCCGCAATGAATTGGTCGGGTATTGGCACTTTCAGTCTGATTTTCCAGGGCGCTGCAAACGTTGGATGTGGTCTACAAGGGTCGTGATCTTATGCGCGTTTTCTTTTATATGATGAGTCATGCATGATTTGCAGCAAGAACTGGACCAACAAAAGGCTTTTCTGTTCTACCTACAGTAAACTGATGTCGTATTTTTGACTTGTTCGACCCAGAACCACGCTTAGCTTAATTTGACAGATAACCGGACCCATACAACATCACACCAAATTTTGAAAGCGGGTGGTGATTTGTGAATTTTATCAGATGCTACAGCCACTCGTGGATTTTCGGCGACATGCGCCGTCAGCAATTCGAATAATTTGACAATCAGCTACTTTCGACTTAAGTATGCATCGGTCTGTAGATGTTTATCGAATATTGGGGTTACCGCTTGTGATACCGTGTTTTTCGTACGGTTTTCGGTGCTGGCGAAAGGGTCGATAAATGCTGGAACCTGCTTCCGTTGTCATATGAGCACACATGTGCGTAATCCAAATTCATTGCGTTTTTCACCTCAAAAACATTGAACAGTCAACGTAGAGGGAAGGTTAATTCATAAGGTCAAACAGAAGATGCAGTGCTCGCTCGCAGGAGAATGAAAGAAGTCAAGGATGGCCGTTGTTTCGCATTAAGTTATTTCCTATCCTCAGCATTCTACATATCTTCCCATGCGACAGCAAGTTAACAAAATAAAAATTTACGGGTGTAGCATCGCTAAGCTCGAGCTGGTTGCGGCCGTCGCTTGCTACCTTTAGCTCAATGGGACAAAAGCTGTTTAGCAGTTGTATACGGTTGCGGGTTGGGTACAGCGTTAAGGTAACGCTTCCTTGCCCCCAACGCAGGGCGAGAACAAAGGGTGCTTCCAACCGAGTCGACCGACCGGCCTTGATGTAAAACCGGTGGTCAAGGAGCCTTTTCGCACAAGAGGCGCGGACGCTAATCACTGAGCCGAAGTGACGACCGTGGTTTTAGTTCAGTGTGTAATAACTACTTGACCAGGGTCTCTCAACCGGAAGCCTTTGCTAAGTAGCTCTGCCGTGGTATTGCAAAATCCTATTAGCGAGCAGGGGCCACAAGTGTGAGTGTCTTTGGAAGGGGGTCACAAACCATAAAAGGTTGAGAACCACTGTCTTGACGGTTCCAGATAGCTGAGCCAGTAGTATACCAAAGGAATCATGACGGTCCTGAGGGAAGAAAAACTGAACGTATCCTGCTGCTTAATTACTCTGTCGTTTTGTTCGAAACACTATGACTTCACTGAAAAAGAACTGACTGCAAAAGCTGTTTTCATCGTGACCACCAGTGCTGCGGACTGTCGTGTCGGCATGTAGTTGTACAAAAACGTTTAAACCGGCATCCCTGCCACATCAATGCCGATTACTTATTTTTTCTTCAAAGCGTGACACAAACGCGTCGTCTTTGTCACGAATTCTTTTGTTTGCTCCGCGTGCAATACGACAGGAAACTTTACTTCGTAGCGATTGTTGCAGAAAACGGTTTTCTTGACATGTTACCGTTGCAAGTTCTTATCAGCTTGACCCTCTTGTTTCATAATTAGAATGTATAACCATCAAAACTGACGAGCAATAATCGTTGAGCACAGAATAGAAAACCGCAATTAAGCTGAGGGCGGAAGTGGAACCGCGTCCGTCAGAAAGATGGGTGCTGCGTTTTGTGTATGGGCGACCTTACTGCATTCACAGGTCACTTTTGTGACCCACGAGCACGTTCGCAGGCCGTTTGTTCGCTCTTAAAACCCTGCTCAGGAATACAGACAATCCCAAAACCCTGTTTTTTTTGTTGATTTCATATACCAAATATAGTCGAGTTTTTGGGAGACGATTTTAAGGTAATATTTTTGGGATCGACTTGTCACAGGTAAAGTTTATGGAGATGTTGCCGAAGAGTCGTATACAATGTGAAAAGAAAACTCCGGCATTATAGATGTTATAAACGGTAGTTATATGGCGGTCTTAACAAACGCTCAAATTATGATTCTTCACCTTAAAAAATGCTCACATCTTGACATTACTTCACGAAATTATCAAACATTGGTGTAATTTATTTTAGGGTATGTAGAATTAGCTTGAAACTTGTATATTGCCATTAAACAAGATTTCGCTGTTTACGCAAAAAGGAGACAACGATTGCTGTTTTCTACAGTGACTGCCTGGAATCTACAGTCGACGTATACACAGGTAATACTTAAAATGACGCAATTTCCGGTCTTGAAATACACATCGACTTATGAAGTATATACGGTACATTGAAAAATTATAGAAACCTGTGTTTCCATGACTTTTCCTGATATTTAAAGACAAATGGAATGGTGCCAGAGTTATTTTTCAAAAATGTCCCTGAAAGCCCCAAAATAGAAAATTGAGGCACCCTATTACCCTGGATTTCCTGGTGTGTAGGATATTTGGAGCACCTTCCTACACTAGAATTTCGATATGATTTGAAGTGAAAAACATTTTGTGGTAGAAACGACATCGGATGATCGATTTTGTGAAGAGTCATCCTACCCCATGCCTTGATATGAAATAAAAACGGACCTAAAACGCGCATGAGGTTTTCTATGGACATATAAAAATTACCCCTAAAACAGTTGTTTTGGAGTACAGTATATAAAAGTTTTAGGCTATGTGTGTTTCGCTGCGCAGATACGATTTTGCTGTCAAAGTGGTTTAAAATGGCCGTCGGCAAGTAAAAAATGGTTCGACCGGAGAGAATGGAGGTCACATGTCGGAGGAAAATGTAATCATATTTTGGGTTGCGTAACACCCTTGATTTCCTGACTCGTATGGTGAAGAAAATTCCTGAGCAGAGTAATGTGTCCCGGTGAAATCGAGCGTTTCTGCACAAGTGGAAACACGTGTTTGGGAATGAACAACCGAAATGGGCCTCTGTAGAACTTACGTAGACTCTATTCCCGCTTTATACTTCTTGCCGAATTTTTGTGTTCAAGGTCAGTATAAGCAGTGGCGTACCTAGGGTTTCCTGCGCCCGGGGCCAAACTCAGTTTTGGCGCCCCCACCCAGCCCGTTCATGGCAGCATAGATGCGAAGAATGAGTAGGAAATAAAGGGCCGTCGAAAGCTGACTCGGGCCCTGCAATCGCCTGCATAACAGTAGTTTCTACACCAGTCTGAAGACTTCCTGTGATTGTGACGTCAGAGAATTGACATCGAGACCTTTGAATCTTGGAAATCATTAACTGTAGCAACGCGGTGGCTTCTACATGCGACACGCTAAGCATAACATCCCTAGTAGCACGAAAGCTACTGGCAGTTTCCTTTAGCCTAGTGCGTAACGCGTAACTTAAGCGTAAGTGCGCAGGCAAGCCGCTTCTTCAATGGTGGAGATGCGGGGCACGCCTCGGTAGGGAGTTCGAAACTGCGTCGTGCGCAAAAGCTGACGGTCCTCGTGCGAGGCTTCTCCTGTGAGAGCACTCGGAGCGCGGCTCCCGCTTAAGGAGATAAGGGGGAGTGATGGAGCAACGCGGTGGCTGCTACATGCGACGCGCTAAGCATAACATCCCTAGTAGCACGAAAGCTACTGGGAGCTTCCTTTAGCCTAGT
>JGI24021J15306_10005535_pt1 | contig 15027 bp, 8 predicted proteins | sample Ectturendosymbi1_FD_15306 | JGI IMG/M metagenome (IMG submission 15306)
TTGTTCGACCCACGGCAACTGATTGAACCGCTGTAGCGCTCCTTGGGCAATAACGTTCACCCCAGCCGCTCCGGCAAGGAGCAAATTTCCGTCTGCCACCAATCGCTGTCACGCAAAATCAAATTAAAAAAAATGTGGTCTTGGCGTCGCGTCACTGGAAAACAAACGCACTAATAACTCTCGTATAATTTGAGATTATTATTTGTAAAATTGAAAACGATTACATTTACCTACTTTCATTTTTTTCTTTATGTCGAAAATAAGCTTTTTGCGCCAAGCTGAAAGATGGCTGATGTAGGCTTTTTATGTGTATTTTGTTATACTATATATAAACATACTGCATTTTTTATATTTTGCGGTTGTAACCTTGAATGTTAACTGCGACTCACTGATGACAAACGATCCCGGTGTTTGAGTTACGTTCCAGCGTATCTGAAGTACGTGCTGGTAACACAACACGAGATTAATCTGAGCTTCATGCCCTACACAACCAAGCCGAATTCTTAAGCTGTAAAATTTTGCCATTCGCGCTTCTGCAACGACTGTTGTGCTTTGCGTTCAAGACTATGCTGCTGGCGAGGAGGAAGATTCGCTAAAACAGAGCTCGGCAGCGACGACTTCCACCTCCGAGGAAGACACCTCCGCTTCTCCGGCGAAAGAGCAATCCTCCTCCGACGGAAGCGCTCAGCCGTCCTTCGCTGATAAAGTTAAAGAACATGTTCGAAGAAAGGAAAACGCGAGCTCCGGACAGGTGAGATTGACTTCTGGCTGTGTTTGCCTTTTGCTGGAGTGCCATGACCAGAGTTTTTTAAAGGTTACCTTGGTGACCGTTATGACATTTTGAGAAACCACAAACATTTCATCTGAATACCGAAATGGTCATAAAGCGGGGTTTCAGTGCATTTTGGCGGTGGCTATGCAAAAGGTTCTATTGTACAGTATTTTGAGAGACCGTTGGAAAAGTCAGAGGCTATTTCTGTCCCTCAATACACAAGGAAAGAAAACACCGGCCTTGACAACAAAAGTACCGTCATAGACCCTTTGTAACTGTTTTAAGGGATTCCTGCTCATTACGCGTTCCCAAGTTGTAACGTTCTCTGATGTACTGTTCAGCCTCGTCGCTAATGCTTGATTGAAGTGGGTGCCGTTGCACAAGCAAGAATTTTTACCTTGGTTGCAGAATGAAATTAACCTCTCTATCAGCAGTGTACGTCTTACTGCCTGATTTCCTGTTCTGCTTGAATGCCGTGGTCTTGTGTGACATTTTTACTAATTTTTAAGATCTATTTCTGCTCACTGTTTTTTTGATGTCCTTCCCATCGGATAGGGTGCTTTTCCTTTCCTTTTTTTCGTGTGAAAAACTTGAAAGCAACAAATCAATCTAAACCACCTTAACGCCCTGTTGCCATGATAACGTCGTGAAGCCTTGTCAGCAACTTTCCTATTTTTACCTGCGTTTCGTGACTAAATCATTTATTTTACGACCGCTGCCTTCAAATGCAGAAAAAATGCTGTTTCAAATCCGACGACGCAATCCAGACATTTTGCTGATGAACTGTTAGAATCGTTAGAGGGCTAGAAACTGGCGGTTTTAAGTTTTAGCAGAGTAAGCACGTCGTTGGTTGTGTTTCAATTCAGAATTCCACTTTGTGTCGTAGGATAGCGATGATGAAGAGCGCAGCGACCAGGGAGGGGTAACATCACCCCTGACTAAACGACCGTTGCGTGCCACTGGTGACCGAGCCCCTGCACAAGGCACGATAACCGTCAGCCGCCCGGATGGCACGACGGACGAGATAATCGCCGACCACCGCACGAAGTCCGCTGTTAAGCTTTCGTCAGACTCGTTGCTGTACGAGATTGACGACGATGTTTGAGGTGAGTGCTCGTAGAAATGGTCGGAAAAAGTTTCTCGAAACGTTCGGAAAACTTTTTAGAAACGTTCGGAAAAGTTTTTTGAAACGTTGCGGATCACCACATCGAACGTGTTCCGTTCACTTGCTGCTGATCTGACATGAGATTTGACATTGATATTTGTTATGTCGCTGTTTCTCAATCCACAAGCTTCAGTAACGTGGACACCTGCTTTAAACATAGCGATGTGTCGAACGCATAGAGATGAATGTACACGTGAACGGCTGATGTTATCTGCAGCGGATGCTGTTCGTTCAAGTTTTTGTACAAAAGCAGATGTTTTTATACGTTTGCAAATCTTTCAGTTTTTCGGGAAGTATCTTGTTTAGTCTGTTACATAACAAACTCCCGCTTCCCGCGCTGTTTAAATTTTCAGTTCACGCGCATTTCGTAACTGTTAGTGTTTCTTCTCAGAAATTTCCTTCGTTTCCTGCTGAAACGACGCCATTCGCTTTCATTGTGCGCTGCGCCATCCTTCGGATCGAAGAAGAATCAGCGTATGCTTCTTCGCTGCTATATTTTTACTCTCTTTTCCCTTTTTGATATTATCACAGTTGCTCGAAAAGCAGTTGCCAACTCCCACAGGCAAGATCGGGTCGGGCTGGTGCCTCAAACCGCCTACTGTCTTGTGTCCGATCTTTTCATAAACGTATCTTGACAATATTATTATCAATCAACTGTCGATGACCGTCGTCAAAGAGAGTCGCGTATTCTAGAACTCACGTACTTTTTTCTCTCTACCCAGGCCCGTAGGCAGGGAGGGGCATTCGGGGGCAATGTCCTCCAATATTTTTGTGCACCCCCACAATTTTTTTGCCCGGAAAAATTTGCTTTAAACATATAATAAGCACAAAAATCTTTCTCCCTAAAAATCTATATTGCCCCCCAAACCTTAAAACCTGGCTACGGGCCTGTCTTTACCCGTGTCCTTCACCCTACAGCGATGCGCTTATTGTTGCGCACGCTTTAAGGTCGAGGTTAGAAGTGGCCGATGTTCATGTCGACAGAGCATGTGGTTGGTGCTGGTGGTCACGTGATGCTTTGCGGTTTTCGACGTCACGCGGTCTTCTATGGTTCGAAACCAGGGTCTCGAAACGTTTTTGTCCGAGGGCCGCATAAGCTGCACACGACAGTTGAGGGCCGGACTTCTTACGTAATGTTATTGTTTCGGGATATGTTCCGCTCTACCCAAATCAACAAAATTTTCGTAAATATATTATTTATTCATTTTTGACAAAGTGGCTTCGCGGGCCTGATTTGGCACGTTCGGGCCGGACTTGGCCCGTTCGGCGCAGTTTGGAGACTCCTGTTCAAAACCAATTAAAGACACCCGAGTATGTGCGCAACGACGCGTTAGCACGTTTCCATGACAAAGAAAAGAGCAAACAGTGCAGGTGATCTTGTGTCAACCACGCCTTTTGTTGAGTGACTTCGAGATGGCGTGAAAACAGTCTTGTTGTGGAATTGTTTTGGTGCTTGCGTTCAAAGCTTTGTTGTGGCCGACGTGTTACTGCTGAGAAAAATGCTTTAACCTTTTACCCAAGTTTAGTGGCGCCAAACATTCCTTGGAAAAAAATTATTTTTTTTTGATAATAAGCATCTCTATGTCACCTGTGGAAAAAAAGAGCATTTAGCGCATTGCATTGTGCCGATGTTTTGCTTTAAGTTGAGCGTGTTTTTTTGAAATTTTTTTTGTAAATTTGCGAAATCAGTCGATCTGCCTCACTCAGCCTGGTGCGCGTCAGCCACTGTGAGAAGAGGCTGTGTTGTCTTCATTTTTGCCGAAAAGAATTCGTTGAAACGGGTTCACTTGAAAGAAACCGAATGCGCAGCCTGATAGATATTCCTCAATGCCAGAAAAAAATGTATGTGATTTTTAAAAATTTTAACAAACCTCGGAGAAAATCTTTCAGAAGTTTATTTGTGCGAGGTTTTGCGTGATTACCCCCAAAATCCGGGTAGTTTTAATTAAGAGAGTTTTTGGCTCAAATGTTTGCTAGTCACTGACACCGCTACCCTAGCGAGACCGCATTATATTTGCAAGGGGTACCAAAAGGTAAAGCAACGTGTTAGTTTGGCTACCGCGTTGGATTTTTCGTCTTGATTGCGTTTGTTGGTAAAGCTGTGTTTTTTTCGCTGAGAATTCGGTAAAAAGTTTCTGAAATCTGGCGCATGTGGTACACTGCAATTCCGGTCTTCGCTGTGGCGGTCTGCCCCTGGCGGGATACACACCACGTTTTGCACCTCCGTGGAGGGGGGAGGTCAGGTGCAAGTAACTTTGAAACACGTAGCGTTTGTTTTTGAATGTTTTATGGCGCCTACTTATAATTGAGGCGTAAACAACTGAAGATTGCGTCCTAGCCGCAAGCGTACGCAACCGTTGAGCTTCGAACTGTGTGGATTCAACTGAATTAAAGAAACTCGTGCTCTTGAGTTGCAGTTCTGTCTTAGTACCTTATTATTTGCGGTGATTTGAAATTTACTGGCGTGTAGTTGGATGCGCCGATTGTTTTGCCGCTTTTCGTTCCATCGTCACAAAGCGTGCGATATGTCTTTGTGACGTACCTAACCACTGTGTTCGACCTACACTAGCATTCGATGTCCCGTATCGCGCGTACATTTGCTTGATTTTATACAGTCGAATGTTGTTGTTTTTTGAGTGCAACAAATAAACTATAACATTTTTTGTAATCCTATTATGCTGCCTCATGCGTCAGACCCGCCTGAAGTCGGCGGCAGTGTTGGATATAAACTTGCGTTTATCGAAAAAGGGGGCGCCAGAAGGCGTGACTAAATTTGAATGATTTTTGACACTTACACTGTTCTACAATCGGTTCTCAATCTCAGTAAAACATTTCACAACTAAAACAAATCACCAGTGGAACGTAATCCTTCCCAGCATTTTTTCTTAGGGAAGCGAAGCGAAACAAAGGTCATCCATTTTCTTAACCAGAATACACCAAAAACGTTTGTGTTACTCCTGGTTGACTACATTTCTGCTCTTGTTAATTTACAAGATTGTCATTCAGCCTATTCGCATGCAATGCGCTTCTGAAAAGCAGAAGTAGACGAAGGGTTTCTTAAAAGGGGCTCCAGTAACGGAGCTCAGCAGTCGTTTGGGGGGTCAGTTGCATCAAATGGTTCCTCCCCACCTCAGATCCGCCACATGAAGCAAGCAACTGTTAAGTTTATCATTGCAACAAGCATAGCGCTGTGTTTAAGGTAACTTCAGCTTTACTGCAAACTTGAAATCTTTCTGCTCTCCGACAATCCGTCTTCTTTGAAAAGGATTTAAGTGGTCCTCCAAAAACCAGCCGATCTACTTGAACTTTGCAGTGCCAAGAAACTCAAAGCGGTGCACTGTACGTTGAATGCTGAGGTGCATCCATTTACATTGGGTTGGGGGCGCATTACATTACAGCCACTTTATTTTCCAGGGGATATCATACATGTATTTGCATTCTTGCGCTCTTATATAAAAATGGCGGCATCACATGCTTGACGAGCTTCGTAAGCACATACGCCCAATTATTTTTTGAAACTGTAAACGCAAATGAGTTGAGGGGTGTTGTGAATTGCGTGCAGACTTAACTGAGACCCCATACGTGAAATTGAAGTAACGACTGCAGTTTCATGTTAACAGAAAGTAGTAGTCTCTCTTTCCCTTTGACTGGAACGGTGCAGTCTTTCGGCGAACTCGCAAAAATGGCAGTGCACTTTTGTACATTAATTTTTGTAAAATTGTTTCTGGCAGTTTTATTTTAGAAAAGTGATTCGGTATGAACCAAATACAACTGTCTCACCATCAAAGACATTTGAATATGTCAAAACCGGGTTACTCTGACAAAACCTCACTGGTAAGTACTGCGCAGACTCAACGTGCTAGCAAAAGAGTTTAATCCACGAAACTAACGCAAACCTGGTCTCAGTCCGCGTGAGTGAGGATAATGCTAAGCTATTTCCGCATTTCTATGTCAGCCTATGAAAATCCCGTTGTGATGTCTTTATGGTAGTTTCAGCTTTCCTGAAACAAACGAAAGTGGAGTCAGTGGTCTATGAAGCGGGGGTGAAAGTGCACACCCAAAAGTTTTCATTTGTTGAAATTCTGGGCAACATCCCTAAAAAACGGGAAAAAATGGCGTCCAACGTTTGACTTTTTTTCTTCAAAACAAAAAATTCGTAGGGAAAAGTTGCACAAAAGCTTTTCGGGCAAATTTGGGGAAATTCGGGCAAAAATCCTTCGCATCCCCAATATTTGCCTGCTCCTACACCTACGGTTGAAGTGATTGAAGTCTCGTATTTTCGAGGTCGGCAAACACCGTCGTCATGACTACATCGAACGAGTCACGGTCCACAAGTTGGAGTGTAAGATCAGCTGAAGTTGGCCTTGAGATGAAAAAATACCTCAAAAACACCATTACCGTTTCATGGGGTTCACAATTTTTACCGTACACCGGTCTTCAAGTTATCGAGACAACGTCTGGTGAAAATGATAGATGCAGATAATAGCACGGAATGCGAGACACTTGCACAGCTGCAAACAAATGAGTAGGTGCAGTTATAAACGCAAGGTCGAGGCGCCCAAATGCTGAATGTGAAGTGCAAGTGTTTCTGTGGGCAGTCCATCAAAACGCTACTGCGTTGTTATCTTGATAATTTTGCTCCTATTGCCTTGTACACCTTTGGCGGCTAGCTGTGTACAGTTTACACAAAAACTTCAGGGAATCTTCCACGAAACATTGTTAAGAGGCAGTTGCTCACCCAGTCTTCCCTAATTGACTTTATTCAAGTTACCTCACCCACCCAGACAAAGGTCATTCAAAGAAACCCCAGGACATATGTTCATAATAAACCAGCTTAATGGAACGTTTTGGGGATTAACTGCAGTACCTGGGCTGTCTTCCGCTCTCAAGTGGTTGCTCAATGCTCATTTGGCTTTCTTCTAATTTTCGGGAATTTAAAGTGGTTTTCATCGCTTGAACAGTCAAATGTTTCAAGATTGTTTCTCAAGCGCAGTATAAGTAGCTTTAAACTTTGTTGCGTCAAAAAGCCAAAGACAAAAGTGGAGAACTTTCTACAATAAAAAACAGACATGCTATAAGACAGTAAAAACTTTTAACCTTGGGAATTTCAGAAAGACAATTGAAAGTAAAAAAGCCGTAAGGTTGCACACAGGAACCAGAAGTAAGCAAATACCGCTGTTTTCTCCAAAGGTGTACGTACGTTGCTCCTTGGTGTTTTCCCCGACCATACCCCATTGTATATAATACTTTGAAAGTTTACATGAAATACTAAAGATAAAAACATTTGCAAAGAATGCAAACCGCAAGCCTTGTTCAAGAATAAATACATTTTGATGTTAATTCGCACATCTATTTCAAGAGTCTCGTTGTATCAGAAACATTTTAACACTTGCGTGACGATTACACTTAAAAATGTAACTCAAGAACTTTTCATACATCTGTAGGTAAAAAAGATGCGCAACATTTGCGACTAACAAAAAGTATGTCCCAAACTTTATGTCATTTTCTTCTCGGATATAATCTTGTTAACGCTGTTGTTCATATGACATATACTGTCTCATTTCATCCAACAGACTTCTCTGCAGAAAGTCATCAGCACCTGTCCTACATGCTCACTTTCAAAGGTTTCCTGCCTTTTTCCGCGCCGAACGACTGCCCGCTGTTCTGACAGCAATGTCATGTGCTTTGCCGCTTGAGCCACTTGAAAGGCAAGACGGCGTTGAACATAAAGAGTTCTTAGAACGTTCAGTATTGGAATCTCTCGTCTCCAACTCCCGACGGAGCAATCGGCAGTTTTTCTAGCACAACCACTTTTATTATCTTAATGCTTGTTTGACAAATGAATGCTTGTTTCGGATCAGAGTGGTTCGGAGTCATTCATGCTTGAGCTTGCCACTTGCAGCGCTGTTCCGCCAACCTGTTCTTGCAGCAGACGATAGTGGTATTCCTGCTTCAGAATGGCGCACCTGAATGTAAAGTGTTTCTCCATAAAAGTCAAGCGAAAATTGAGATTTTTGGGCAATGCATGTGCACTAACTTTTATATAGCACCGGTGGTTACGTTAGTTAAGTAAAACAATTAATTTTTCCGTAAACGAAGTTTTTTTGAGCACTACATTTCCTACGTTGTAATGTAAAATTCTCAAAATCACTGCAAGCTATCGTAAAAGTTGCATACATTCTTCACAATGATTTTCGGTTGATTTTATGATGGGCTAATATCAAACTGCAAAGGGAAAGCATTGCAGACATTTCTAAAAGGTGAAAAAGTGCAAACGTTTACGACCAGCTGTCCAAACAAGTAATTTCCAGTTTGTTCAAATCCTTACGGTAAGTGTATTGCGACAGAAATTACAAAGTTCGTAGTGCATCCGCACCTACACGCATCACCTTTAGACAACCAGAGCTGTAATTATATTAAGTGCAACAAAATGTCAACCCTAGCAAAAATCGCAATTGCATTCACTGCAACGCCATGGAAAATTTCGACCAGTATCAAGGCTTCTCTATTTCACTTTTGTTCCCGGTTTGATTCAAGTGTAATTTTCGAAAACGTTCATTAACATCTTGAAACTGACGTAGTGGAGGGCGTAGGGTACATCTAGAAGTTTGTGAAACTTTTCTGAACTTTTTCTCGTGTGGAGGTAAGCACNGTGAAATGATTATCAACTACAACTAAAGTTGGATAGCTTAAGCATGTAAAATTGCTCCAACCTTCTTTCCATTTCCTTTTGCTTTGCTTGATCTTCGGCAATCTTGTTTTCTGCGGAATCAGCTGGTAACTGCGTAGCAAAATGAGTTTGGTATTCACTTCATCTACTGGGTGTTGCTGCTTTGTTTTGAGATCGTGCATGATACAGTAAACCAGCAAATATTGCAAAACGTTGATGATCATTACCTATGCTCGAAGTGCATTTCTATTTGTAGTTGACCAACCATGCAACTAAAATACCTCACGATGTGTCGTTACCAGGAAAATTCAAAACACTTATCAACAATCAGGATATGTTTACTTTTTGCGTGTTTATCCGCATAAAAGACAGTTTACATAAAACATGCAGCAAATGTTTTTCTCAAACAAAGGAGGTGCCAGTAAAATAAGACTCCGAAAATATGCCATGCCACTTCCGTGCATCGGATGACGAAACAATTTTTCTCGTCTTATAAACACATTCTTGGGGTAAGGCAAAAACGGTCTGCGTAATTATTGTAAACGTAAGATAATACGAAAATCAAGAAGTTTCTCTACGAAATGCAAATAAACCATTTTTCAGGTTCATAGTTTCAGCATTTGCGGGCCCCCCCCTTCATAGAGAATTTTCTCTCTACGCATCTGAGCTAAAAGCGGTTGTAAGCTTTTACGTTCTTCNGTCTGCGTCAAANATAGACCAATGGAGTCAAGTCCTATAAAAACGTGTGTTACAGTTGCGCCACAGTACATAAATATGCTNTTGGTTATATTTGTTGGTCATTGGTATTTGACTTTACCGTAGCACGCGGTGATGCAGCATCACATGACTTGGATTGATGAGGTGCTGCGTTCTTTTCGGTCCATGAATTGCGACTGTTTTTTTCAGAGGCAAGCTTTAGAAGTTCTTCTCTCAGTTCCTGCAGGAAAGTAGAAACACGACTGTAATGCAACAGATAATTAAAGGAAAGAGCTTCATAGTGAGGACCGGTTTCATGAAGTACGCGAGAGGTGTCTTGACAATTCTTTGCGAATTTGAAGTATCAAGCATTGAGTTACTGTTCTAAATCCACTGGAGTTGAGCAACAGAGCTTGTAGGCTAGATTACAAGGTAATAATCAAACTATGTAAAGCCTAAACCTAACGCACCTTTATACTCGCAAACGTTCAAGAACTGCTGAACGTTGAGTCAGGTTGAGCGAAAATCTAGGATGCACGGCTTGCTTTCTATAGGTCTGAATCCTCTACTGAACAACACAACTCATAGGTGTAGCCAGGATGGGGCCAAAATTTTGGCAGACAGCGGAACGTACTCATTCTGCAGAAATTTCACAAATTTCTTCCACTACTTTCCGAGATCGAATTTCAACTTAACACGACACGCGTTGGCTGCTTTTTAAAATTTGGAACATAATTTTACTTTTTTTCTTAGAAATAGGGAGAATCATGGCCCCTTGGCTGAGACTTTTTTCCGAATGAGCAATTTTTTCTTATGAAATTTCGTGTACAATGGTAAATGATTGCCACAATTTTAATTTTGCATTTCGGTTCTAAATGAGGATGAAGCACAACATTAGTGATGCACTTTTGGCTTGCTGCAGCGATAATTTGGAAGATTGACCTAATGGGCCTAAGGCAGTGTTTGCTGCATTCTTTCAGTTAGAAACCTAATCTGCAACAAGTTGCCAAAACCAAACTGCGTTTCAAGCAATAGGCCAACATTTATCAATCGCCTCTGGGTAGACTCATTTCAGGATTTCGCCTTGCCTTGAATTTCACTATAGCACAAAAAGTATTGAATGTGTTTCGCTGATACCCTAGCAATGGACATGGTGCAGCAGACACGATACTCACAGTTAAGTGAACATTTTGGGTAGAGCTTTAAAAGATTAGAAAACGAATGCAATTTCTGGCGTAATGACAGTTTTATTTGATCTGTTTCACCTCCGATACAGTTGTGTTTGTTTTCGAGCTGTTGTAGTTTTTCACCGCCTCCAGAATTTCTGATTCCATTGCGAAATTTGCGTCCCACTCATAGTTCTCCTCGGTGGAAGAGTTCTCGCGTCGGGATCTGTTGTTTTTCAGAAAAACAATTGTGCAATTACGTCTCACTTTCATCTTTTATTGTAGCTTCTCTTTGAAATTGCAAGTTAACAAAATCTTGTTTTCCTTTAGTCCCATTTTAATTGTGTCCCAGGTCGCAACCACTCAGCTAACGTCTTTAGTATAGCGCCAACACACAGCGCATTTTGCAGCGCATATTTTCCCAGACGTTTGGGATTTGGGAATTTCTAAATCCGTATATGATCCTTTTTCTTTCCGCAAGAACTGCAATCAGCATGGAAGCCATTTGATGGCAACATTGTTACTTATCATTTCACGAACGATATTTAATTTCAAACATAGGCGTAGCCAGGGGGGGCCAAAGGGGCCATGGTCCCCTCAAANTTTTGGAAAATATAATAATTTTGTGCTTTGAGAAGCGTTTTTNCAAACAAAATAGTGCTATTCGCCTAAAATCATACATTTTGACCCCCAAATTTTTGGGCTGGCTAGCCACTGCTTTCAAATTGATGACATTGTCACGCATTGTAAAGGGTGAAATCAAAACGGGCGTACCCTTGCGTTGCAATTTGCACAAAAATACATATAAAGCATCTGGCAGCCCTTTGAAAACCTGCACATCAAGAAACTTTGAAAACAAAGCAGGAGCCGGTCTTTCTTTGTCACGAAAATGTTCAACAATGTTAGATTTGATTTCATATCACAACAATGGCCGTCATGATCTCAGCAGCCGAAGAATATGAATAATCCTGCTAATCACCTGTACTTTATGCATCTTACCCTTCTGCTTGAACTTTTACTCCAGCAGGCGATAACTGCATAGTATCCTGTGTCGCGTAGCCGCTGCTTAAAGATTCGCCGTGCGAGCGATGTCGTTGTGGCAGTGGTGACGTCACACTTTGCATTGGCGACAATGACGTAGCGGCAGGGGGAAACTGAGGCTGATGATCTGCGCATATATCATGGTTGATAACATCAGTTTATTTTTCTAATCATTTTTGTCCAACGTAACGTTGAATATAGTTATGTAATAAGAAACAATCAGACATGACATTTTTTTGATATAAAAAATTGAACTAATTTTTACGCATGCTTTAGTGGACCAGATAAGCAAAGCGCTATTCCGGGTAACATCAACCGATGCTTATACGTCGTTTTTATGCATATGGCACGACATTTATTCTGCGTTTACTCTTAGAGAACAAGGTAAGTAAAATTTCTTTTTGCAAAACGTCGCCTTTTGAAAAGCTTTTGCAAATTGCTTCAGAAGTTGCAAAGTTTTCTGCTTTGCCTGACCGAAATCTCCAGGTTCCTGATGATGGCCACAGTTACACGCTTCCCAGTATCTTTAAGGCAGATGTTGCATACGCAAAGGTGTCACAAGTCGCATGCTCAAACGTGTCACATGCGCAAATGTCGCTGCGCAAACGTGTCACAAGGGGAACAAAAACGTTTGCCCCGATTGAAGGTCACAAACTATCCTAATTTGACTCATGAGATTCATTGTTTTAACTTTCCAAAGAGAGAGGGGTGTTCATTCATGCATATTGTCACGTTTTCAGTTGTTTTGTCCTACATTTAAATCAGTGTGATTGAGATTTCTTTCAGTTATTTCCTTATTTCCAAACTTATGCTGAGGAGGACACCAGAGACTCAGGCCCGCAGTCACGGGGGACATTCGGAGGCAGTGATACCCAATTTTTTGTGACCCCTAAACGTTGTTGTGCCGAGAAAAATTTGATTTTTATAAAAAAAATATATTGAATCATATAATAAAAACAAACATGTCTCCTCCCTAAAAATAAATTTTCTACCCCAAACCTTAAAACCTAGCGACGGACCTGCAAAGACTCCCAGTCTTATAAACGCAGAGTCGCAATTACATGCTGCAAGCGTTCTACAGGAACAAGCACTCACCAAACAATGCAATCGGTCTTGTTGGAGTTCTCTCCTTGTGCGGAATGGTGGTCTGAGGCGACGGCTTCTTCGTTTGAGTTGCGTGTGATTGGGTTTCACTGGAAAAACCAGGTGGAAACTTGAGGCTGAGAACATGCTTCGTTGGGGAGCTGGTTAATGACCTACCACCCATTTTGGGGGATTGGGGCTTTTCGTGAAAAGAAAAAGGAAAAGAAAAGTGCTTTTGCACTGCTTGTCCGTCGTTCATAGAATGTGTTAATAAGGGCAATGAAAGACCTTGTAGAGTGGAAGGCCGTCCCAAGCTGCCCCAGTTATTCCCTTTTGCGATCGACTTATCGAGTCGTGGAAGTGGGTCGGCGGGTGAGCTTGTTACTGTATTTTGGACAGTTCTTTGTCCTTTTTGAGGACTATGCGCCGGTGATAGTGACGATCGAGGGGTAGTGAACGTACTGCTTGTAGTCCTCACCAAGTCCCAAGTTATTTCTCCCAGAGAAACAACTGTCGGCTTCGGTATCGTTTCTTCTAGACTAAGGTCACTTTTATCCGTTGTTTTACTGGCTTTGGCGGGAAATACGCTTTTGTTCAATCTTCCATTCTTTGCGACAGAATCCTCCTTTTTAACAAAGGACGGAGCCTCTGCATTTTCTATCCAACCGCGTCGCCCAACACCAATCGCAGTTTCCGAGTCTGAAGCTGCTGTGTCGTCACGAACAGTTCGATGAGGTACAGAAAACGGATTGCTGTGGGTAGGACTGAGCAAAGCTTCCAACGAGACCCCTTTGCGGTAACCTTGATCCTCAAGGCTTTGGTTATGATTTTGCAGTCTTGCCTGTGGTGTGTAATGTGAATGAAACACCTATAATTCAAGATAAGATTTTAAAAAATTTTCTAGTTGCTTATTTGCGAAGCTAACCTAATTAATTAAGTCGGATAAAAACAGATAAAACTCGTTGTGAACGCTATTCCTTTCGAAACTACTATATTTCTTGTATATAATTAATGATCAACAAGCATGTAAATTAAACAACCTCAGATAAACTGTTTGGCTTTATGTTTTCCACAACCACGAGAGTGACAACCGCAATTTTTTTTACAATGTTAATCCAGGAGCACTGTGGCTGACAAACCAAGTAACCTCACACTAATTTCAAAGGGGAGCAAGAGCGAAACATAACTTAATCGTTCCTTTGTATTTTCTGTGTTATCGCAATTGCATGTCAAATTAAGATGCCACCCACGCATCCCAGAGAGATCCTGAATAAATCACCAGCATTGCAGTATTACGGTAAGCCTTTTCATGTACGGCAGTCCACTGCTTAGCAACGTTCTTTGAAACAATTGCAAGGATTCGACTTTACGCCAAGAAACACAAGTAAGAGCATTTGCACTCACGTGTGCATCCCTTTGTCTCCCGTTCACTCGTTGCACCATCTCCTCCCGATTCGTTGTATCTGGCTCTTGTAACAGCAAACTAAAACTAGTTTCTCATCAACGAAATAAAAAAGAACGGCTAGGCGCCCGGGTAAATTAATACGAAGAAAGAATTGTGAGTTAGACACTAGTCACACGACGCTCATGCATTTAAAGGGCTTTTCCATACAAATAAATTTTTTTCAATATTGCTTTCTTTAAAAAAATATTTGTCTCTAAAGATGTGGAGAGGAAATCATTCACATTCAAACTAATCCTGAGTTACTTATCAGAAAGCATTGGCACAAACAGTTTTTGAGTTTTTGATCAGGGGAGTAAGATCTGATGTCATCGGGTGAAGCGAATTATTCAACGAACCTAATACTGGAATTTCACCCAGCACTCTCTTATCATTAACTACCACTCNGAAAACATGAGCACGATGAAATAATCTGTAAACAAACATCTTCGCAGNCGTTGCTGGCAACAATCATTTAGTATAAACATTGTTGACGTGTCTCGTTTTAACGAAGTACAATAANATATAAAAAAGTTAAAGTTGTAAGAGTNGCAAAAGAAGCAAATCGTTAGTTTATCCCCAGGTTTGAATTATTCCTAGAAGAAAAATATCACTGCAACGCGAAGTATAAATCTTTAGCAAAAACTGCCCAAATGTAGCACGTTTCTTTGAGCATGAAACAAAGTTAAAAGATCTTACGTTGTTTTTTTTTGTAAATGAAATCCTCTTACCTACTTTATATGCCACGAATTTACTCGTTGGTTCTTTGGGCATAAAACCCATTGCGTTGATAAACCTGACCTCGATGTCGCTGTTGCTGCAGTCTATTTCAAATGACTCGGGATCGCTGCCAGGATTGTCGCGACGGACGCAAGCGGTCTTATTCAACCGATCTGGAGCTCGAAAGAGACACCCTCGATGTTCCAAACTGTGACTGGCTCTTGACCTTGGGCTGTAAAGTGGCACGTCTTGATTGCGAGACCTGCTTTGGGT
>JGI24021J15306_10005536_pt1 | contig 15026 bp, 9 predicted proteins | sample Ectturendosymbi1_FD_15306 | JGI IMG/M metagenome (IMG submission 15306)
TGCAGTTCGTGAGTCCGCAGTTTGTCTGCATCGTAGTTTTGCAACATAAAAGTGAGTGGATGGGTTTCTTGACGGAACTAATCTCCAGATTGACAGGAGTGTAACGAGGTTAGATGGCGCCCGGGACAAGATGCAAGTTTGGAACCATTATTTTCGAACCTGAGGTCTTCCAGAAGCAAATGTACTGCATTGAAGAAAGTACGTGTGACATTGTTGGGATTTTTTGGCGCCACCGCAATCATTTGCCGCCCCTGCAGTATTTCAGCGCCCCAGAGTGATTCGGCGCTCGGGTAATTGCGCCCCCTTGCCTCTTCATTACGCCCCTGCTGATTGAACCATAATGCAGCGTTTAAAAAGCTACAGATGTTTACGTTAGCAAACAACTTTCCGCTGTGTGACAAAATCGCATTGAACGTGTTCGATTAGCTCAAAGTATGACCTACGTAACTATGCAATTATTTAAATCCTCACATCATAAACATGGACAACGCAAAGGAGTATTAAAGTACTGCTAGGGGCGTAACGAGGTCAGATGCCTCCGGGGCAAGAAGCAAATTTGGCACCCCTATTTTCGAACCTGAGGTCTTTCGGAAGGAAATGTACTGCACTGAAGTTTTTGTGACATTATTGGGACTTTTCGGCGCCCCGCAGCCATTCAGCGCCCTCATAGTGATTCGGCGCCCGGGGAATTGTGCCCCTTGCCCCCCGTCGTTGCGCCCCTGACTATTGCGCGCAGCGACGCGCCTCAACAATAATCGTATACTCCTCTAACCAGAGGCATACGGATACCTTGGGCTGTAGGCGGGGCAAAATTTTCAATTCACCCGAATTTTTGGGCCACTTTGAGGAATAACGAATAGAATTTCGCAGGGCGATGAATCTGTTTCAGAAACTTGCCCAGAAGTATCGGGAAGTTTTTCTTGAATTTTTCAAAGCTTGTCCGAATCTCCCCACCACTTCGTACGCGTATAGCTTTAACGCAAAAACTTTGGCAAAATACTAGCTATCTACAGCTTGTGGATTGAATTGTAGAGAATGACACCTCAAACCTGTCGTCGAGGTTCTAATAAACTTAAATCTCGAACTGCAAGGTAACGAACCAAACGGAAGAAAAGACATCTTAACAGTACTGCAGTAAATACGAAAATGACACAAGCAGAAAATATCAACCACTTGCATGTAACCCGAAAGCAATCAGCGAACAACTAATCAGCGCGGTGTGTGCACAAGACGCATGATCTCAAACAATAATTTCCATTACATGAATAATTGGTTTTACGTGGTCATAAAAATTTTTGCTAAGCACTTGAATATTTGCAGTCCAAAATTGGTGGAATGACGGTGCCTTTTACCACCACCTGCCGACGCGTCAGGCAAATGTTACAGATGGCTGTGTGGTTTTAAGTCATTTTTCAATTCATTGCATGCTATTTCGAAGCCCCAGAAGAAGCTCATAGCCACACCCAATGCTATTATCTGGCGATGGATCTGCTTCTATCCAGCCAGGCCAGAATACAGAGGAGAATAAGCCTATCAACAATTTGAAACCAAGAACCTTTGCCAACACCATGGTCACCAGTAAAAAAGTGAAAGATTTCACTACAAGATTGCTTTTTTGCTCAAATTTATATGATGCAAGCGGAATGATCTGACAACCACTAAGCTAAACATTTTTTTGTCGGTTGCAGATTTTGCTAACCATGCCATATTTGTCTTTCCATGGCCAGCGTGAGTTTTCTACGGGTTTGCAATTGCAACAAAAGATTTAATGGGGAGACTAGAGGTTGATTTTGGAGGTATTGATTGTGAATTTGGGGGGATCAGCCCGCTTGCTTCTACTTCTGTTGAAGTGTCAAAACGTTTTTTTAATTACCTGGTCTAGTGGGATTGACTTTTTTTCCTCACATCAGCAATCCAGTGTTGAAAAATGTAAAACGGTATTTAAAGACTTGATTGAAAATCTACCTTTAAAAGTGGCGTTAAATGTATTTTAGGGCAATATGCATTAAGGCCCAATGTAAATCCATCATGCGATTATAAGATCGTTTGTTACGAAAGTGAGAAAAGCTACCTAAAATGGGTGTAGTGTCCCGGCAAATGCCTTTCATTTACGTGTTGTTTTTGAATTGTCGCTTCAGCAATAAATGATCGTCATTTAGCTTTTTATTTGAGTCCTATCGTGGGACATGAGTTGTAGCTTCCAAGTCTAGGAAGAACCATTCTGATTCTAACCAGGACGGAAATGCGTTTCAGACACTGTTCTTCACTGGTTTCGCTAGGGATGGCTAAAACAGTTGCTAACGCTTGCGTGCAGAATGCTTTTTACCTTTTAAATACATTTGTAGATATACGAGATCTGTGTAGTTTGTGAAAAACGAGGCCCACTGTTTGGGACCCGTTTCAAACGTTCTCTGAATTAACGATATAAAGCACTTTCAAACTTTGGTTATTCCCTGAAAAATAGCATAGTTCGACCAACAAAATTTGCCACTTTTTGACCTACAAAAGATAACCTCTTTTGTGTGACACCCAACGATTGCCGCAGACAAAGTTTGGCATTTAAGCAAGTGAAAATATTTTTGCCGCCCACCAATTTGACTGCTCCCCCCAAACGCCTGGTCTGGATCCGCCACCGTTGCGAATTTCGCGCTTTGTAAAGTAAAGTGTTAGTGTCACCCTGTGATTTGTTCGCAAATACCTCGTCTTTGTCCCTTTTGCTTGAGATGGCACTCTATCAGTCATTACCCTTGATTCGCGAACATGCGTGAAGATCGGAACGAAGGCTGCTTGAAAAACGGACAACATTGCGGTGTTTGAAAACTCCAGGTTTGTCACCACAGAGCAATAAATGTCACACAAATCTGTGCTTGTTTTGCCAATCCGTGCATCAGTCTCCCTCTTTCGCCTTTCATCACTCGTGAATTCCACTGTAAGATGCTTGAAATTTTCGACCTCCTGTAGTGTACAACGTCGCTCACTTGCAGCTTACACTGGCTAGATTTTCTTGAGAGACATGGCACCTAGTTGTTCTTAGTGCAGATTTTCATTCCCGCTTGGTAGCACGCAGGCGAAAGCCGATGTTCATGTTGAAGACCCTGTCCAGAAGATGCAAGAAGTGCTAAACCGTCTCCAAAAAGCTAACGGTTTAACCTGCAGTTCCAAAAGCGACATCCACTTCAACCGGCGTGACTGTTTATCCAATTCATGTAGATTATTAAGAGGTGTAATGACAGCGAAAACCCCTGCCAGGGTCTAATATCCGTAGTGCACGATTGTGATTTTACTACGCGGACACTGGAAAAACTTTGCAGCAAGCATATGTACATTAATTTGACGACCAGCAACAGGTGGCAGTTAACACAATGCTGTCAACACAATCACTCCCAAAGNATTTCCAGACGGACCCTGTTATGAACTTTCTTGATGTCGANAAAACTTGTNTAAGCATCAAGCGGTAGTCCCAAGATTTCTTGCATATTTTGTAGAGATTTGAAAGTTTGTCTGTGCTGTATTGTTATGTCCAGTAGGAAAATCGCACTAGGTATCGTTCAGCTTAATTCAATTATTTCATGGAAACTTTTTCAAGGCACTTGGCTCACACTTTTCTAAAGAGGCAATGGAGGGTGATGGCCCGGTAGTTAGTGACTTCACGCCACTCTCGCTTTTAGTGTATGCGGATTGTTACCCCAGTTTGCCAATATTTCGGTGACTTCCGGAGAACCAGATTAAGCGACACGCCCTTACAAAATCCAAAGAGCACCACTGTGTAAAGCAGGGGTCGGCAACCTTTTTCGCACTACGGACCGGTTTAGGCCTCGCATTAATTTGCGGACCCGACTCTCAATAAAATAACGCGCGGCTTATCTCGCACTCTAAAAATCATGATTACTCAAGCGTCACCAAAGTGCTTCCAAAATTGAAAACGAACTTCTAAAAAAGATTTTATACGTTTTTGAAGAAAACTTGACGAAATTTTTGTTTTTTGGTATTTTTGAACGGAAAAATGCACACATTATTGGAAAACAAATTTATGTTTTTGCACTAGCCTAACGGTGCAAACAGTCTTGAAACCGTGAAGACTAGCCGTATGCCAACTATGGGATTTTCCTCAGAGAGGCAAACACGGTGAATTTGTTAAAAAAAATGCAGTTTTTGGAGCAATTTGGGTTTTGTTTTGCACGGACTGGTAACAAATTCCTCACGGACCGGCACTGGGCCGCGGCCCGATGGTTGCCGAGCACTGGTGTAAAGCTTTAAGCATTTCAGGTCGGATTTTATCGCAGCATGCCACCTTCCCTGTTTTCAGTCGTTTTACAGTACTCAGTCATGGCACTTCAAGACCACTGTAGTTATAAAGCGCCAACAACAAACCACCATATCAAACAAACAAGTCGTTTAACACGTATGCTGCAGATTTTCGCGCCTCAGCAAATGCAAAGGAAACTCGGTTCTTTNGGGAAGCCATGATTTGTACGCCAATATCCTTGAATTGCATCTTTCACGTCCGTGTTCCACCAGGTTTTACGTTTCTGCCATTATTAGCCAATCTGAGTCGTTTATGTCCACATGTCCGAACAACAGATGAAGCTGGGGCTGTTTTAAACAGCTGCCGCCTGACACTCTGCATGAAATTCCGGGATCTATCGGAAAAAGAACGATGCCCTTTCTGCAAAGGTCCCTCCTACGTCTTTCTTCAACAGCGACTCCTACCTTTCTTGGTAGAAACTCCTGAACTTGTGAGACCCTTCACAGACGTGTATTGCAGAACACCAGACGTTGCAGATGGAGATTGGTGGACTGTTTTGGAACCACTCTGACACGTATGTCCAACACTGTTTGGAACTCGTCAGTTGATAATTTGCTGAAATCTACGGATCATGGTTAACCCAACGAACTAGGTGTACGTCTGGAAATCTCTGTGTTGTAAGAAAGCGTTAATGATGCACAGTGCGTTGCTAGAGGTAAGTTGCAGCCGGAGCCTTTTATCAGTTACCTCAGCATTGCCATGTAAGCCAATAACACATTTCCATATCCCGCATCGTCCCCAATGTGTGAGCTAAAAAATTTCCCAACATTTTCGTGGATTCGTTGTGTTCAAAATTTCCAATAACATCACCAACTTCCTCCATGTATCCCGCTGCTGTCTACTTGAGTGTGGCTCATATATCTGTATCAAACGCAGGGAGTGGTACAGCATCTTCAACCTAAACATGAACGTCAACATGAACATCGTGTCACCCGTTCATCAACACAGCTTGCCAGCTGAGAGCTTACAAGTATCCCCACCCCAACCTGGGCAAACGTATCTGGTTGGAAGTTGGAGTACACGATTTTCCACACATTGTCCACCTCTACAATGTTGCGGCTACGGTGATTACTGGAAGAATTGCCAGCAACATTCAGAGAAGATTGTTAGACTTCCTGGACCACACGTGCTCTTTTTTCGTCAGTGAAGCGATGTTCCAGTTTCCAGTAAATTCACGTAATTAGCATCTTCAAAGGTGGTGCATTCGAGTCAATAACTATTATAATAGTTGAAATCTCTCCCAAGCAACGACACGCATCACCAGTCCTTAAATCTGGAAAAAAAACTATTGCGAATAAAATGTTGAAGGACTAAAACAAGAGCAGAAAGAGCAAGCAAATTTCACGACTAAATAATTTAATCCGGTGTTTGCTTGCATTCTCCGCTCCTGCATTAATTCTTCAGCATGTTGCTCGCAGTTTTTTTGCATATGCAAAGACTTCTGGTGCATATATTTGCATAAAACTGATGTCCAATTAAAGCAGTTGCTAATTTATTTTTCTGCGTCACGTCCGGGGAGATTAAGTACTTGAATGTATATATGCGCAACTATGAATCATCACAATTATGAATCATCACATCACATTGTTACAGTATAGAAGAGGAGATCTGTCCAGTAATTTCGCAAAATCTTGCAAGATACCCCGAGCTTTTAATTGCTTCAGGTCTTTCTGTCATAAACGGGTAACGATGATTTGCATTCGTCGGTGACTGTTTGGTTTGGGAACCCAAGGAAAACTATTTGCCTTTTTTAGTGCCAGCCTGAATGTTGGAAAGGATGAGCGTATTCTAAACATTTTTGTATGTATTTCCAGTAAACTGCGCAACGAAATTCTCCGAACTTGGATATTCAATAAGTACAGTGATCTGCCCTCCAGGATGCATGACCACCACTCACAACTTATGTGGAACTGGACTCTACGGAGACGGGCCTTTATGTCTTGCGGGAATACATGCTGGTAGAATATCAAGTACGTTTCTGTAAAGCAATTAACGGACGGTTTGCATGATTCAGATGTTTGGTATAAATACCCTTTATCACTATGAAAAGCGATTAGAATGTCAGCACGTGCCAAGCGATCGACATTGCAAACATGCTGTAAGTCCCCACAGAATAAAGGAACAAGGGAGATTCGAAGACCAAATTCCTATATCAAAGATTCCGCCCTTCACAAAAGCCATTCCATATGATCTGCCCATCTGTTGTGTTGGCAACGTAGTAGTCGCTACTGAAAGTCGAGCGATCCATGATATTTTCCACTTATCTTTGTCACGAAGAAAACATTTGTGACGGTTGTGGAACGTGCAACCACTGCAATGCCCATTCAGCTAGTGTCTCCATGCTACCTGACCAAAAACTTAGCAATTAAAACTTTCCAAAGTTATCGTTTGTCACAAACCAACCTAAATCTGCCGGGTGTTGTAACGTTTGGTGTGTACTAGAGTCCTGCGCGGGTTGAAATTTTGCGTCCGCTCTCGACCCGCACCCGCAAAATTTAAACCCGCCCCGCACTTTTTCGGTCTCACACCCGCACGTGTCCGAAAACTACTAAAAACCCATTACTAGGGCAAGATTTTCTTGCAATAAAATCGTGAGAAATATGCATTTCTTTTTAACAAAAGTTGCATTTATGCACAAGCATTTTAAACGACACTGATTTACTCAAGCGATTTATTTGCACATAATGCTAAATATTTCCAAACAAAATCTGCCGAGAAATGGCGATTATTTGCCAACAGTTTGCGTAGGATGCTAAAGATTCGCTCAACAGTGCATGAAGTTGCTTAGCAATTTGACAATTTGGCCTGCAGTTCTGGACTGATGTTTGTTTGGCTGGGTCATTTCTACAATTGCTTTTAGGTCATTGTTCAGTCCGAATCGGTTATCAAAGAGAACAGAACTGTACTGAAATAGTTCTCAAGCATGTTTTTTAAATCACACTGTTACATTTTGCGCAATAGGCCTACTTGATAAAAGTTGCATGTGAAGAAGGAAAAAGTTTCAATATAAAATTCCTGCAACCGTCTCATCGTACCACAAAATTCTGAGTAGTTCAGAAGCTGTTAGAAGCTGTAAAAAAAGTTGGAAAATGTTTACTTCCCGACCACATGGCAAGAGTCTGAACTAATGTTTCGCAACAATGAGTTGTTACATCATAATGAAATAATTGCTGCAGGCCTACTATCCTGAGCGTAATGCTGGCATACAACTCTAGTACTGTACATCCACGTGTTTCGCGATTTTTGAGCTGATTGAGTTCATGTGCTTTGGCTCAACATTCAGTTTCCCGCACAAAGAATTTCTCAACCCGCGCCCTCCCGCACCCGCACCAAGTACAACCCGCACCCGTCCCGCCCTGCAGCAAGTTCAACTGCACCCCCCGCAAATGCGGGTACCCGCAACCCGTGCGGGTTAACCCGCCCCGCGCAAGAGTCTAGTGTGTACTCTGTGCTGTCAAATTGAAACCCCGTTAATCGTAAATATTTTAGAAATCTTCTGAATCGCATGCTCATATCATGTAATCAGACATTGGCAACTCCGGGCAATGTGCTATGAAAATTTATTTAGGTAACAGAGAAATTGTCTTCAGTGAAAGTCTGCCTCAATTTTAGTTCTTCATAAGGAGGTTTTGTTACGATACGATTGGTGCTTCTGAGTCAAAATCAGAGTGCATTGAAACATTTTATCGAACATTTTCTGTTTAATAATTTCCATGATGCCACACCTGTGAGTTGTAGAGATCTTCCTAATAAAAGTTATGCCACCGCAGTATTTTCGTGCAGATTTCGGCGGAGTCGTCCGTGTCTTTCACACGAAGGGTTTCAAATACACGAATGGAAGTACGAGCTTCGGTGTACAAACATCTGCTTGCGGACCAAGGAAAATAGGTTACAGTTTTGACAGTAGGTATTGATTGAAAAACAACAAAACACCATTTCAGCGCAGATTTTTGTAAAATTTGTTACCAATCATATCTACTGTTTCAACGTATATATATACATATTCGAAAAAATAACACATTTTATTGAAATAGTTTTGTAGTAACCAGTATAAACCGGGTATTTCCAAATTGAGTACTATTAAAGTATTTACTACTACATTCGCAATTAATAAAAGATGTCTGATAAATGGGATTTTGCTGAAACGTGAATCGTACCTTCAGTTTGAAGCTTTGTTTGCGATAAATGAGTTAAAAATTTCAATAGGAAGTGATTGTAAGAATTTGTCGAATTCTTATGGTGCTTAGGTTTCCATCCTTCCAAGATATATTGCTATTTAGAGAAATCAGCAATTTTGGTCAGGAGCTTGTACCGCTAGCTGCAGATTCGTACGCCTGCCAACGACCTTCCACTGACATTGATTCTTTATAAATTGTCATTCTGACTACCTTCCAGCGGAGATTATGGATTTACAAGTGTTTGTCAGCCTCGTTCTTCAACGCGGAACATGTGACAAGTTATAGCATGACATATTATTAAAGAACAATCACAGATGTTGACATCCCATTTTAATAGGCCTTGAAAAAATGGATAACTATACTGATGAAAAGTCCACAAAGTCCTTTTGGAAATTTGTTGCCTATTTTTGGTATTTTCAGAAAATTTTCTCAAAGTGCGAAATCCTGAGGAAAGTGTGTCGCAACTTTTTTCAATTTTGTATTTTTCCAAATATTTCTCAGAGTTCCAAATCCTCGGGAAATTTTAACATAACCCATGTGAGGAAGAGCCCACCTTTTAAATTTCATGTGAAAAAATATTTTTGTTCCTCCAATGTAATTCCCCGAATCTTTTCTAGACGTGCATGAAATCTTTGTGCGAGAACGGTTCCCGCACAAAGATTCTATGTACGTCTACAAAATTTGGAAAGCGCTGAAAATTTCCGAATTTCATGTTTTGAATGTAAGATTTGATTTTAAACTAAACAATCGATCGTGCCACTATGCTTGGTACTTAGGTAGGAAAAACTGTTCAAAAGTGTTGTTTTTTGGTAGTGAGATGCTTGCTTTGAATTCACATTCTTCAGCCAGAACGAAAACTACACAAGGTATCCTAAAACTTGGTTTCATATATCTCGCAGGATTGTCTTTCAGGGAACTTGGCACGGACTTTTCATGGGAGGGTAAAGAGCGACATTGTCTTGCACTTGGTCTCTTTTCTCCTGTCACCCTTCTTGTGTATGGCGATGGTCATCCCATTTTGCCAACTCTTTGATGTCATTCAAGATTGCTAGGCAACTTGGTACACCCAATTTAACCAATGAAATCCTCTTTTCACGGGTTCAGACATTTCATCGTATTTCGTCGTACCCTGCAGCAGGGATCGAGTTTAAGGGTGAGCGAGGGGACATGTCCCCTCCAACACTTAGAGAGGGGCGCACACAATATCTTTTGTCCCCCTAATAGTTTGTGATAAAAAATTATGTAGTTGCACTAATTTCATTGGTAGCAAGTTTACTATGTAAATTGAATTACGATGATTGTTGATAATTGTGTTGGTTAATTTTTATTAACCGAATCAGTGTAAACATAAATGTCGCTCGAAAATGTGACACATTCCTGTCAAGTTCTTATGAGTCGAATTCCTGTGCTGGTCTACAGCCTGCAATATACACAACACGGTTGCCGTTGCTAGTATTTAGCAAGAGATCTTGTGGTTGGTGTTTGAATTGATCTTTGTGGTTTGGTGGGTGGTTCTAGTGAGAATCTTGTGGTTATTGGAAGCAGAACATTTTATTTCGGAACTGACCAACGTTGAATTGATTATCACATTTTCGAACATTATTGTGCCTATTTAAGAAGAGCTCTCAGAATTACTGTGTTTTCATAATCGCCTACCTACACCATGTACGTAGCCAGGGGGAACTTGCGCCATGTTCCCCAAAATATATTATTTCCATAAATTTGCCCCCATTTTTGTCAATTTTACAAAAAGGTCGCACTGCGGTTGAGTGAGCATGTTGACCTTATCCAAACGCAAACAATAAAGGTTGTGCCCCCTAAAGTTCTCTACCAAACTTGGTAGCTGCTCTGCAGACTTCTTAGCTTTCAATATTTTGACAGCGCATGAGACAAACGTGACAGCCCTAGTATGTTTTCTAAAAACGCACCTCGTGTTTTTCTCTTTGCATGAGAGTGATTCAGTGCAACAAATCATTCAAATACTCTCTTGAACTGCCGAACTTGTCCTTCTCATTGCAGAGTAGATCACTGTTCCTGTCTTTGACATATCTAGCTGTATCAGATCTCTTGAAGCTAGGGTTGCCAGATGGCCGGTATTTCACCTGCCCGGCCAGTATTTTCCTGCTAATTTTGCAAAGGCCGAAAAGAAGCCGGTATTTAGAAAATCGGTGCTTGAAGCCGGTGGTTTAACAACAAATAACTTGCAGTAACTGCAAAAGGAACTAACGCATAACCTCTCAATTTAGAAAGATTCTAGAAGTGAGTCTTGTCAAGACAGTTCCTTCAGCGAAGTTCATTTAACAACACTCATTATCACTCCGTTTTCCCTCTTCATTTGTTTAGTCATTCTCAGCATCTTCCTCGTCATAAACGTGATCTGTATTAACGTTTCATTACATTAGGAAATTAACCGTGTAACCTGCGTATGTGTCGCTGTTGTCTGAACTACTGCCGTAGGCTGTTGCAGGCAGAATGCAGAAAAGTCATGAAAATGGACAAGACGACAGTGACATTGCAGAGACTGGCGAACCTTACACAGTCAAGGGAGCTGCACTGAATAGACACATTTGTTGTCAGCAGACTATAACTTGCTCAAGCAAGGGCCAGGCGAATCAACCGAGAGGTCAATGTCTCAGGCATTCTTAGTGATCAACAAAATAGAGAATTTTTTGAAGAGTTTCAGGTGATCTAGAAAATGTTTGTTGCAAACTGAAGTGAATGTAGCACGCAAGAAATAATTGGTTGTGCTGTGGTGTTCATACAGGTAATACTACCACAGGAAAGAAAATGCCATCAAATTGAACGGAAAAATGTCCAATTCAGAAATTGATCTATAACAGGCAAAATTAGAATTTTACTAAGTGCATTATTTTTAAAAACGCTTCCGTTCACAATAAAGATTGCAGTTATCGTTTTCATTTTTAATGAAAAAAAGTTAGTTTGGTAATGCTTACCATAGGGCTATAAACTATTCTCACAAAGCGTACGTTTATACACTGCTAATTTTTCAAACCAATCATTGTGGAGGCTTCATGAAACTGTAAAGACAAGAACAAGAAACAATGGATGCATTCTCAAGTAAGTGTTTTTTTAAATGCTTTTCGAGAACTCAGTGCCATTACATATGCTTTTGCGAATGCAGCCAAGATGTGTCGCTGTGGACAAAATGGCCGGTAATTTTAGAAAACGCATCTGGCAACCCTGCTTGTAGCGAAGTCTCCCGAGAGTCCTCCAGAACAAGTTGAAATTCCACCAAAGCTTACCTTTTGGATTTTTTTTGCTTGGGTTGCCGAAATTTGTGTCACAACCTACCACAAAGCGAAGGTGATTTGCTTGAATAAAGCCCTAACGTGATGCTTCTTGACGAGCTCAACAACAGTTGCGCGACAAAAATGTTAGTTGTAATCAAATCATGGCAATAACAGTCCAAATATACAGTGGAACAAACAGACAGGACAATGTGACCAGTAACTTGTGCGGAAACAGGGGTTATTTGGCGACGTTGTCGCTGCGTGGAGATTCGTGTATGCCAGGCCTTGCTCTGAGTCTTTTACATGAGAAGACATGACGAAATAATTTCGTCTCATCTGGAGAGGCTGTGAGTCGCACTAACAATTTTCATTTTCTGTTAAGGCACATTGAAGATGATTTTCTTCATCCTTTCGTACATACTGCTTGCTTGGTCCATGCAGTTTTGAGTTATTTTTTTAATTTTGTGGCTATTTACAATGAGTGTAAAATTACATTCAGTGACAAGTCAAAACTGAAAAAGAGCAAGAGTTGCAGGTGAACATATGAGGAAGAGCAACATTTCATTCTCAGAAAGAATTTCATGTGTGTGGGATGCTAGATTTTTGTGATATCCATGGATTATAAAACCACCAAAAAAAACACAATGAGAATTTTCAAATTAACCAAAGTTAGGTGCTGATTCCCAATTCATTAAAACGTTAAGCAAAGATGAGAATGATACGGTGCTTTCTGTTGCTAACAGTGACTTGCAGCACGAAGGGCAACACCGAGTTCGATGTGAACGAAGTAAATTGTCCACCAAACTGTCATTCACACAACGTATACGGATATGAACTTTACTCGGACAACTCATCCGTTTGTGCTTCTGCAATGCACGCGGGAGCCATAGGTATGTGACTGATTTGCTGTTTCATTAACATTATCCCTGTTCTTTTAATACGTCCAAATATAAAATACTTGTTACTTTTAGGAAATTAAATATTCTTTCTTTTTAACGATTCACTTCACAAAAAGTCTTTTAGAAATTTATATTCAAAAGTTCGTGTGGATTGGGTAGGCTTTACACCTCTACTGCTTAGCCATTTACTATTCTCAAGTTACCTTGAAGGTTGTTCATTTATGTATATACAGAAAGTTTTAAGCATGTTCATTGTTGTTTGCCTTAAAAGCACTAAATTCATATTTTCGCCAATGCTGACTGTGCTTCAAATAATTATCGATCTAAAACTTTTCAAACCTAGAAAAATGCAGTGTTCTCTTCGCAGTTTCAAAGATAAACTAAAAAATATTGAAAAATATCGTGAGTGGTGTTTCTTTATGGTTAAAAAATTTTTTGATTGCAATCAAATTTTTCACAAAATGTTTAAATAGCTGAAGCCGTTAAGTGTAAAACTCATCACCACCTCCGTCCTCCTGACGCTGCCAACAATGATCTCAGCGTTTTTCCATCTGGTTAAGGAGTTTTTGATGTAATATAGCTTACAATTGATAACAAAATAAACTTTGTTTGGGAAGTATACACTTTTGTGTTTTGATCGAGCATGACAGATTGATTCCGTCAATAAGACGATGCTTGTGGAAAGTTCAGGACATTTTGTTTCTAGGGTAATATCGTCTTCATTCCTTTTCACTTGGACAGTATAAAGACATGTTAGTGAGACCAAATGCTTGAGTATTTGCCACAGATAAGATGTTGCGTCTATAAAAACTGGAAGTAACGGATAATGGCGTTTACTAGGTATTGATGCATTATTTGATCGTGGTTTTTACAAATATTACTCGAGAAACGTTTCTAATAGGCTCGAGAACTTTCTGCAAGTGGTTTCTTCCAACCACATAAAAGTAAAGACACGTTTTGTTTCATTGAATATATGGTTACGAAACATCAGTATTGNTACTCTGATGCAAAAAATGCCAAATAATCATACTGAATTTCTCTCAATAACTATCGCAATATTGACGTTTTATTAGTTTCGAAAGTATTATCAAAACTCCCTTTTTTGCATAAATGTAGTGCATTTAAATTTTTTCACTGAGTCCATGGGCCTCATTTTCTCGCATAGGTCGGTGAAGCTGTTGCGTTGAAATGATTGACACTTAGCATCTTGGCTGCTTGAGTATATTTATTAAAAAGAGGATTTTGATTTTGAAAGTTACGTACGCTTCGCGCTTATTTGCACCATCAGATAATATTTTATTATTTTATTCAAAAGGAATGAAATAAGTGACCAGTGAACGTAGCTACAATAAGAATAATACGTTGACAGCCCCCGTAAATTAAAATCCTAATCGTAATGAATTTGAGTCATTTGCATTTCTATCTTGAAGACCGTTTTTATAGAAAACTATTGGCTATTTTTCCAAAAAATGCTATTTCTCTATTTGAAGCACTAACCACTTTGTTGTATCTGGCTTTTTTAACTTCATTTTTTTTGAGAACTGGTGGAATTTCGCAGGTTTGCAGGGAGGCTTGGTAACAATTTATACAAGACCTGGAAGCTCTTCGTACAAAAGTGTAACTTCAAATGGCATATTTCAAAAGGAAAGTTTTCTATAATCTGTTATTAACTTTTTGTTTTTCTTATACTCTAAAATTGTCTGAACTACAATAGCAAAATGGTATTTAGAAAAGCGTTCAATGCTCAAACGAGATAAATATTTTGGTGTTATTTCAGAAATGGATGGATGCACAAGCAATCCATAGGTCAATGGCGAAACATGCGTTATCCTGATCACCGAATACGGCTGCAGATGCATGAAAGGCCTTGTTGGGAAAAGTTGCGAGAGTGAGTTAATGTGAAACTAATTTCACTCCGACAATTTTACTTTCAACTCAAAGCAAACTGACGTTTTGATGAATGTCTGCTTGTATCATAATCAGCTTGATTCTGAACAGTGCAGTGCAAAATGAATTGTAGATTTTTATTCTCTGCCCAGTTGGATTTTGTAAAACAAGTAAACTATTTTTGTTTAACCTGAAATGAAACCCAAATAACTACACATCGTTTTCGAAGGTTAAATAATTTATTGTCGATTGGACAATAAACAGGGAAGTGCGACGTCAAATGAGATTTAAGCACGTTTTTTAAATATAGAAAGTCTGTTGATAGAAAGAAACACACCTTCAAAAAAAGTGATACGTTATCACTGCAAACATGAATTGCGAATCCGATGTATTTCATACAGCTTTATATACTTTGAAACATTTCAAATGAAATTAAATCATGAATAGTCGTAAATAGTAATTTGCATGAAAACGTCCAAACGTGCAAATCAGCTCAAAATAAAGG
>JGI24021J15306_10005539_pt1 | contig 15021 bp, 9 predicted proteins | sample Ectturendosymbi1_FD_15306 | JGI IMG/M metagenome (IMG submission 15306)
TACAGCATTTCAACAGATAAGGATGTACCCCTTCAGAATTTTGACAGATGAACATGTACCCCTAAAACTCCTTATGACAAAATATTTTCTCATGATTTTTCTCAGACACATTGAACAGCATACATATAATGACTTTTGAAAACAATATTAAGTGATATATGTACAAAGATTTGAAAACAAACAAGATGTAAATTTATTTTGACCTTCTATTGCTAACCTTAAATGTACCCTTCGGACAGGCAAATGTACCCCCATGGGCAAATGTACCCCAAGCTGGGAACCCCTGATCTAGAGCAATGGTTTTTAACGTCTGGGGGTCGTTTGCCTTTTTTTCTGAGGGCGTGAGAGCTTCTGATAAAACATTCATAATTTTTTCTATATTTTATATTTCGTATCTGGAACCACTTTTTGTTATATTCAAAATGATAATGTCACCTGTCAAAAATTATAGCCTACTTCTTCATTCAAACTTGTTTTAAGTGTGATTATGACCATTACAGTACTGGTGCGTTTGGCAACGCACGAATAGCTTTGTGACGTATGAATGTGCTGTGTTTGTAAATTAGATATCTGAATGCGGTAGCTAGCTTGGGAGTTATTCTAATTTTCAATGAGTTGTACTGTAGAGTGGATTGTATAAGGCATGGGTCTCTCTCACTGATGCTGCCATGTGCATGAATTTATAATCTTTGTTTAACATAGTGATATCGTAAGTCATTCTGATTTTCTATTGTGCAAACACAACTACATTACAGTTGCCTGACTGGAAGTTTTTGTAAGGGGGTCGTTAGGTTAAATTGGGTTGCAAAATGGGTGGCTGCATAAAAAACTTGAAGACCACTGGTCTAGCAAAACGTGTTCAATTTCAATAACATCAGGTCGTGATCCATCAAAACGTTTTCAGCGGCCCACAGGTTGAAAACCCTACATTAGAGTATCCTGAACGTATATCCATTAAAAGATGTCCACGAAAGGAATTTAAGTGGTCAGTGAAATAATTACATCAAATAGACCGCATAAAATCTAAATTTTCCCTTTTGCAGTGATGAAGCAATTTTTAAAAATGAACAAGTGAATGAATTAAAACACTTTTCAGATTTTCCTGTTTACGCTGTTTGCATCATGTTGCACTTTTTGCCGTTGGAAAAAGCTCACAACCGCATGTATAGCCACGTTTCACAAAAAAATGAAGTCAGAGGTTCGGTGTTTTTGAGGGACTCAGTCTCTGCAGATAGCTCTACTCGCTCAATTTAGATTCGTTAAGGCGCCACCTGTCGCTTTTGCGTGTCCGCATGTGAAGTTGTGAGCCAGGATCGTTGACACATTCTCCTCCATTTCATCGGCCGTGGCCTTAAACACAGCACTTCTTCAATCATTCATGACAGTGATATTTTGAAGCAAGTGCAAAGGTTTTTTTTGTCTTCACCTTTCACAACTCTGTAGCAATTCCTTCTTGCTCATGTACTGCAGCAACTGGAAAAGCAAAGGTAGTAAATGTTACGCAACAAGAGCTTCGTGAAACACCAAGGTAGATGAAAGTGATTTGGGTATTTGCCAAAAAGCGTTTTGGGATGTCAGCTAACCGGTCAAGTCATTCGTGAAAAAAAACGCCCTCTTTTATCAAAAGTTTTATACTGTAAAAAATAAACGAGTTCTGTTTTTTGTCTACTTTTTCAAAGTTTATTTTTTATTTTCTGACCATACAATTTGTTTGGTTTCTTAACGCTTTAGGCTATGTAACGAATTTACCTAATGAAGTTACTAACGCTTTGCCTAACCAACTTATTGCATGAGAGGTACACACTGTTGAACATGCTGAAACAAAACTAGTGACGTGGGTTCGTAAATCTCGGTCAGGTCGTACTGAAAACTAAAAAGACGTACTTACGCCCTGTACATCCTCATTCTTGAGGTAAATGGGTGGGTGTAAAGGAAAGGTTCTCATACGGTGCTGCCATTGACTCGCCACCAATGTGGTATTCATTGCGGAAGTAGCCGCGTGACTGCGAAAGTAGCCCGATCTGAGAAGCTCACCGTCGTGCATACTATTGATCGTTCCAAAGAACCAGGCATTGTCTTTGCTTTGTGAGCGTCACTCGTACTGTCATTGTTACGAGTAGATTCATGTTATGTTATTGGCCATTAGCTTCTTTCTAAATGCTCTACAGATATTATGCTAATCTGGTTAGTTTAATTTGACTTAGTCTGCTTACATTTCATGGGAGATTTGTAATAGTCCCTTTGTTTTCTAAAAATACTCCGTTAACTTCGACATGTGAAGAGATCGGCACAACTGGAAACCAGCATAGTCCATTGTCAAAAACCTCATAGTCCTGAAAAGAGGTTGACAAAGTAGGAGGGTAGAACGTTTTGCCGGAAAAAGTGTGTTCTTGCTATCTTTCAAATCTCTAAGCAATAAAAAAACGCACTAATGCAACTTCCATTCCATTACTACCATACAAAATTTTATTCAAAACTAATTTTCTAAACGATTTACAATTTCGATACAAAATTTCATCCACATTTGAAATGATTTTTGTCAAATCCAAAATCAAAGTATTTGGGTGCTTCAACTGTCCCTGCACACACGCATCCTGCGCGTTTGGTCCTGAAATTACAGCAATTTCTTTTTTCAGGCACTTCAAGGCGGCAACCAGCAAAACATAAAAATTTTTGCCGTTGTGCTTCACTCGCATTTGCTCGGAGCACAACTTACGTTGAAGCATATCAGGCAAGTTCTCTTCACTCCTTTCCTCTGCCGGTAATGTACACCATGGTGCATGGCTAAGTTTAGCAATTTTAACTCAGACAAACTTAAAGTGACACCAAGCGTACCGTGTTGATCTATTTATTTGTCGTAAACCAACGCTTTTCAAGAAAAAATGAAATTGTTCACTAGCCCAATATCACTCCCTCTACTTGTATAAAGGAGTGTTATATAGCTAAACTTCTTGGTTATTTTCTTATTTCAATTTTCGCCTAAAGATAAAAATGAAAAGCAACTTGATAAGATTCTTCCATACTTAGAAGTTAAATGTAAAAATCGTTAACCAAAAGGTGTAAAAATTTGCGTATGCTTCACATACCGCATACATCGTCTTATAAGAGACCCTTCTACAAATTTCAACTTCTGTGTCTACATTTTCGTTATTTTTGCACAAATGAATGAATCTTTCTCAGAAACGCCAAAGAATTGCCTCACATTGCCCAAGATACAGCGTACGATTTCAATTTTCAAGAGACGCGGTATTTGCAGCAGGAACTAGTGATTGAAAAAGGAGATGCGCTTCAGATGGGGTGCACTTACAACTCGTTATCCCGCACAAACATAACTGTAGTAAGTAAAAACATTTCTTGTGTAGCCTAAATATTTGATAAGCGCTGGCGCTAACTATTCAAAAATTTCTTCTTGGCACAGCAAGAGAGCGATGCTCAACCACCGAAAACTGAGAAGCCATTCGAAAACTATAAGCTAGAAACTAACAAGACTCAGTCATACCAACGAACATCTAAGTGCAACTTTACAAAACGATAAGTTGGCAGCTGTAATGCATCGTTTCTTGATAACGAACTGAAACAAAGTTGTCCAGTCAGTCGCTTGATTTTAGATTATTTCCACTAAATGCTACCAACGTTTCATCACCTTAATTAAAAAATTACATGAATGATAATTGAAAAATTTGCTATCTATCGAAAATGAAACAAAAAGTGAGATCCAGTGTAAATTTTCGATTTTTCCCCAGCAGTCAACAAAGTCTCATCTGGTGCGTTTCAGGGTGGTCTGGACACAAAGAAAGAGATGTGTTTGTCATATGTCTATTACTATCCGAAGATAGCAGTGAGTTTCTGCGAAACTTTTCCTTTGTTGAATTCGTTGATGGATTACTTTGGGATAACGAACTTCACGTAAGACTTTTCACTTTTGGGATCGAAGTTGTTTTTGTATGCACTGTTTTGTGCATGTTTTGAAATTTCATGGTTACGTAACTTATACCCGCTCCAGGGAACTAAGTAAAATTTTGGAAATAGAATCCGACGTATGCTACTATTAGTGGTCTTAGACCTGCGTTATATTTAGAAAACGTGCTAAAGCTTAATATGAATATATATGTATATACATATAGACATATATATTAAACAGCAATGTGCAACCCGCAGCCAAGGTTTTGTGCTGCCTAGTGGAAGGTGACGTTGTTGCGTATGTGCAATTTGAAGACTAAATTCGATTTGCAATTTGAAGAAAAAATGTCCTAATTTTGATAGTCATAAATTTGACATGTTCAATTCAGTGGTCGTTGGTGCCGTTTTTTCACGTCTAGGCACGAATTGTGTAATTTATGAATTTCCAAACTGGGCGTCCTACCTGCGTCATGGTTGATTGATTGTGATGTAATTAACGATCATTCAACCTTGGAATGCCCTTTTTGCACAATTCATAAAATGATTAAGATACGAAAACGTGGTTTTATCGCTGGCTGCCAGATCCATGGTTCTCTATTCAAGAAAACAGAAAACCGGCTTACGAAAATTCGGAAAGGTATATTATTTGCAAATCAAACAGCTTGTCGTCATATCCGTTCGTAAGACCTCGTATCCTTATACTTCGGGCGCCAACCTCTTGTGAAAGTAATTGTGTGTAAGTACATTTCAACACTGAGGAGCATTTTCTTTTAGTAATTAGCAGGTGGTGATGTCTGGTCTACTTTCAAATTAATTCGGATATATGTTTCGAAAGTGACAGAAATGAACATTAAAGATGCACTATTCCCTGGGGTATGAGAAGTTCTTATTGTTTGCCTCAATACACTCTGGGGTTCTTGAGGTTAGATTTTGGAGCTACTGAGCATTAAAGATGTAGTGTACAGTGAAAACGCATTATAATTATAATACAGCTTCTTAATGTGGGGTGAATTTGACCACAGAGGTAAATATCATCTTCTTGTGGGTTAACTTTACTGAATCAAAATTTATAGCAAAGTTCCATTTTCATAAATATTTGTAAATGTAATGTACTGAATCATTTGGGAAGTTAGTTGCAGGACAAAACACACCGGCACATCTTACGCTGTTTTGTTCATAAATTGGTGAGAAGTTCCAGTTCACGCGTCACAGAGCATAGTTGCCAAATAGGTTTGCGGATATATGACACAAACTGGAGATGTTGCACGTTGGATATTGATTCACAGTCATGCTTAGTGATAGATTTTTTTCCTTTTGGTTCATCTTTACGCAGTCTACAAGATTCATTTGACCAGCTCAAGTAGGCAGCAGTATCCCTGTTTACGACTCAATTCCAACTTAGCACGTAAATGAGTTTGTAAGTATTTCAGAACTGCAAAATCCTCTTTTGTGCGACAAATTTCACTGTTTTCACAATGGTCAGACTGAAATGCAATTTTTCGTTGTTTTCAGAGGAAACTATAGACTGGATAGTAGACACTAGACAGCCAGCACAGTGGAGTTTGTTAGTGAATGTATTATACATGAGTTAACAAATGCAGGTTACAACATTCTCAGTAATTATGTCGTAGTGAGGAAACTTACCTGTCTAGAATCATAAATGGACTTCGGGTCGATTTGATCACGACAAACGACGTTCAAAAACTTGTCTATCTTTTGCTCCTAAGTGTTTGGTAAATGGTTCCATGAAGTCGTCAATTTTGAAAGCTCATTCTACTTCACGACATATCACACATGCATATGACAACCATACGTCTTTGCGGACCAAACGCGCTCGATTTCAAGATGCAAAAACTCTGCCTATATTATGGTTCGCTTCTGAAGACACATTAGGATTGAAGCATCCTATCGCACAAAAGTTGTACTGAGTTGCTGACTGGTTGAAATTGTTTGTCAGTTATTAGTAACAGAAAAAAGTTTGAAAAGGCTGGGTATACCCAAAAATATGTCTGAGTGTAAGTTTGTCAGTTTTTGCAGGGGAACCTGCCCGGGCCCTTTCAAGAAGAATCGAGAATCGTGCCTTGATACACTAAAATTGTTAGGGGTAAAATAGATTTTCTGATTTTGTGATAGGGTAAATGATACAAAAGACGTTACGAAACGATGTTATAAGGCGATCGTCAAGGTCCAAAAACGCCATGGCGAAACAGAAATGGTTTTCTACGGTGAAAACATTAATGAGGTAAACAAGTCCAAACATAAATGAGATAAACATGTCCAAAAATATTTTCAACTTAGTTTGAAATTATTTATAGTTCATATGTACTTTTGATCAGAAAACGGGGACAAGAGGAGCCTTGCCCCCTTGGATTTTGACATTTTATTATATTCCTATTCAACCTTCAGCAAAAAGGTTGTTTACTTATGCTTGATGGAGAGTAAAATGCCATTTTATGAGATTTGGCCACCCTGAAAAAAATCCTTTTCGTTATCCCCCTGGAAAAAGTCCTTCCGACGCCCATGCTTTTGGTTGTTTCAGTAAATATTTTCATGCGATTTGTCGTCCAGTCCAATTGAAATATGCATAAGTTTTGTATTTTTCAATTTAAAAGAGGTCCCATTTTTGGTTATGGTTTCCTGACGTGTGACAGGTATTCACAGACAGGACTGGCCCTAGCAAGTGCGGGGCCCAATGCAATGCCTGGGCGCGGGGTCGCTCTAAGCAACGATTTTTTGACGTCATCGTGCTCAGTCAACCTTGTTACGATCGTTGTAGAGCGCAGATATGCAGTACAGCACCAACACGAGAATTGAGCACGTTTGCTAACGTTCGAGAGGAAATTTGCTAGTTCTGACGAGAGCGTTCTTTGTTCACAATGACATTTATATGGCGTTTCTGCTGAATTCTCAAGCGCAAGGTAAATCTGGCAAAAATGAATAATCTACCAATTACCATGGCGCCCCCAGGGGCGCGGGGCCCAAAGCAGCTGCATCGGTTGCATCGGCTAAAGGCCGGCCCTGCTTACAGATACGTTTATAAGGCATTAGAGGTATTGAAGCTTAAAATCTTTGGGACTCACTGCGTAAAAGTCTGCATTTGGAGACGTATTCTGCAACCTGAGCATCGCCTTTCTTACCGCAAGCAGGTACAGATGACGGTTAAAACTGTGCACAACCTCTTTTTTAACGCACGAGAATTACATTGCATTTTGCTTGACGCATGAGTATTACGTTACACGTTTGTAGATATTTTTCTTTAATTTAGTGTGAGTTTATTAACTAAGGTCTGTAAATTATGATCTTTGTGTGGTCCTTAACTGGCGAAAAAACATTTTCGATAAAAGTTTAGAAACAAGCACTCCACTCAGTTTGTTCTGACTTTTGCGTGCGTTCTTCAACGGAGTGACGATTTTTCTCAAGATATTTCCAATGTATTCCATAAAAGTTTGTTGACAATCAAACATTTTGCACGTTTTAGTGCAAGTCGTATGAAAATTTTATTTCATTGGTTTCCTTCAGAAAATCGCTGCAAATATGTTAGCGAATTGTACGTTTCTTTTACAAATTCAGTGCTATTGTCTTTTACCGCAGGTTACTTTCTTCTAATTTCTGTGCTTGCAACGTATAGCTTCATTTGATATTTTGTAATGCGTTGTACGGCATCAACACTTAATCCAAAACAAAAATGATTTTTCAGCTCATTTGAGATAGACAAAACGCATGTCAGTTTGGTTCACTGTTTGAGAAAAAATGTAGTATTGTTATAAATACACTTGTAATTGAGCTGTGGCCCAAAGAATAAACGTAATGCTGTTGGTGCTGTGTAACAGCTTTTTGCAGAAATTGACAAAAAATACATAGTCTTGAAAACTCGTTCATGTCAATTATTGCAAAAAAAATTAAGTTCAAAACCTTTTGTTTCAAATTAGGTTTTGGCAAATGCGTTTGAAATGGCAAAATTCAAGTCTCACAGGTTTATAAGTATTTTTGCAGTTATACAGCAGCGATAACTGCTTATAGCACCCTGGACATCGTGAACGTGACAGCCCCACCAGCACTGGCTGGTAAAACTGCGGAACAAGTTTTGAACAACGTAAGTTGGTCCACACCATGGTGAGCTCTTTTATTTAATTTTAGTTACCGAACGATATTGTTAATTGTAACGGTAATAGCAGATCATTGACGATATAATCACAACTTTGGAACACAAATTAGAAATGCGTTTTGGAAGTTTTTAACAGCTTAGGACACAAAAATGGAATCGTTTTATAACAGCAAAATTTTGTCTTTCGACAAGAATTCCGAGTTTTTATAGTCTTTAAAAATCCTGTTTACACAATATTTCTTTGCAACACGCAGGTGGTTTAAGTAAAAGCAAATGAGATCTGCACGCCCATTAACAGAAGCAATCAAATAGCATGTTTGCCATTTAATATGTTTAAAAGAAATAAATTTAACAACCAAATGCGCATCATCTTTCTTGTATTTCAAGATTGATCATTTGTTGAAGTTGAAGTTATCGTGCCTGAAATTTGTTGCTGGTCACGGTGTAGTTTCTTCAAAATATCAAACACCAAATATTTACTTGCACGTTTCTGTTCTTTAGATGAGGAATGCAACCATTTGTTAGCAGCTAACCAAACACATCAGGAACAGTTTCCTTAGCAGAAGTGAACCTACATAACGCAAGGGGCAAACCGCATTTTTAAACGGGGTAAACTAGATTTTTAAACATACAAACCTTGTTTAAACACCAAACCTAGCCTTAATGATAAAATATCGTTCCTTGTTCTTTCCAAAATTGAAAAGAAGTAGTGGATTTTAGAATTTCTGTGATTATCCTTTTTAAATACCATTGTTAGCCACAAATCTAGTTCACGGTCCCGTTGCATAAAATATCCCTAACTTTCACTGAAGGTACGGCGACAGCTTGTTTCTGACTTGAAGAATCGCGCCCATAAAGGTGAAAAGCTATATCAAAGAGGCAATCAAGAAAATTGTGGCTAAAAAACACAATTCGAAGTGTTTGGAACTATTTCCGTTAATAAACCGAGTCTGGGTAGCATTTCATTTTAACTTGAGGTTACTAAGAAAAAATTCCGAAATAAAGCTGTTTTCTCTAGAGATTAAAAAAACTAAGCAAATTTTTGTATACTGCTAGCAACATCAGGAATCGTGTTGCATTACACAATTCGTATTTTCGTAAGTTAAGCACATACTGGTAATGTTTGAGATAAAGACAGTAGGTGCACTCTGGCACATGATACGATCTTTTGAAATATGCTTATGAAGGACGAATATCCTGAGCAAAGTCCATACCAACGCTAGTGTCGTTATACTAAAAGTCCTAAATCCCTATAGATTTTATGAAAAAATAATAAAATAATAATAAAATTGACTATCATAATATTGTGCATAAAATTCGTGTTGCGTAATTGAACTTTTTTTTCTTAAAATGTTTGAAAACAGTTATGAGTTACAAACGTTGAACGAAAGATGCATTTCGTTGATTATTTCCTATTGCCTCCAGTTCGGGTGGAATGAAACAACTGCTGATGCGTTTGCAGAAGCTGTAAGCAATATGGACAAACATGTTATCTGCAGAGGAACAAATGGAACATTTCCTGTTGTGAGTATAAAAACAGATGCTGATATCAAACGAAAAATATGTTTTTAGATCTTTCTGTTCAGACTTTTTGTAATTAAAAATTGATTGCACAGAGAACCGTGAAAGTAAGTGGGGTCAGATGAAGTTCAGTTTCTAGGCTCTTCAAACCTACCATCTGACTAAAGATCTATTCCAGAGAGAAGGCTGTCAAGCTGGCAGGTCAAACGCTCAAGTTTCATCCTGCCCGTTCAAAGACTTTGTAAACGGGATCAGCTGCCTAATGCTTATAATTTTAGAAGAGAACTAGAGCAGTGGCACTTTGACTACAGGCGGCCTGTTATAAGATCTACACGGCAACAAATGATCAACCAACCGAGAAGGGCTTTGCGCTGAAGTTTAGTGTGCTTCGTTACTTTTTGTTTGTGGCTTCATTGACTATTTTAGGATTATGTCCGAAATGCTCAGTGACAAGTTGAAGTCAATTTAAAGAGTGAGAGAGCAACCATACTGGTGTACTTTGTGCAAAGACAAAGATAGCCAAGTGCTGCTTATTAGTGCAATCTACATTACAGGCTTTCAACTCTTTGAAATCTTCTGAATATCTAAAGCTCAGTAAAGCGTAAAAGCAGATGAAACGTAAAATGGATCTGCTTTTACTTTTTATTGATACACCAGTTGAGCTTTAGATATTCAGTAAATTTAGCCTGGTGTCCTCAGAATAGCAAGATCTTTGAAATCCTGTACTTGTTTGCAAACTCCACATCGTTAGAATAGTGCAAGTTAGCCAGAATGTCAAGAGCAAAAATAGTTTGTCGTAAAATGATCTTGTATCTGAAAAAGGTTTCTTCCAAGCGGTTGCAGAGGCAGATAAACCACTTTTCATTTTTTCTATTTGAATCTAGTGCTGTTTTTTTTCAAGGAAAATGTTAAATACCCGGGATGGATCTGAAGGAACCGGATTTCTCTGATTCTAGGAAACCGATTTTCTCAGATTTTAGGGACCCAATGATAATTTTCTTTGATTCTAGGGATCCGATTTGAAATTCTAGGGACCCGAATCGGGTCCCTAAAACGCCTTAGAAAAACCTGAGCTAGTGTATCGAATTGGTAGCTTTTTTAATCGTTAAACGCGGCACATATTTAACGTTATTACGATTACGTATGAATTACACTTCTCGAATTTAGTTGTTTCAAATTGATGAACTCTTTAGCAAGACCTATTGTATTATTGTCTGCAACAGAGGTCTCAAACGCAAATTGCTCCGAGGACCAAATTAGGACTTATAAAGTTGCCCGATGGCCGCATTATAACTACCTGAGAGTCGCATTGTGAAGCATCCGCAGCAATCGCGGTATCTGACACTTACTAAAAACAGCTTTTGCATCTCATTTCCTGCGAAATGTATTGTGAGTCATAGCCAAATCATTTCCAGCCCGCGCATGTTTTTCAATGTTTGATAGCTCTCCGGGACGCGAACCGCACTTCAAAAGTTCCAATCTTCAAAACCAATTTAAAGAGATTATTTTAGTATTGTTTTAATCATTTTTTCTTCCCATTCGTTTCCCTGTTTACAAAACCGTATTTCTTCGCCTCCTTGTGCCCCGAAACATAGGTGCAGGAGCAGGCAAATTTTTGGGGGTGCGAAGGATTTTTGCCCGAATTCTCCCAAACTTGCCCAAAATGACCCCCAAAGAAAAGAGAAACAAAAGCTCTTTATTTCATGTTGGACGCCATTATTGCTCAGATTTTCAGGTATTTTGGGACGGCTGTTAGAGATTTTGCCCAGATTTCCACGGATTCTGCCCGGATTTTTACCAAATCAAAACTTTTGAGGGTGCGCTTGCACCCCCTGCACCCCCGCTTCCTACACCAGTGCTGCGAAAGTGCTTAAGTGCTGCCATTAATATTAGTGAGCATTTTACGTTCATAAAGGATAGGCAAAAGTTTTTCGCAAGCTGCATGTAATTAACTATAAATGGATTTTATTTTTCTAACTGTTGATCCTCTTGACATTGCGTTTTCATTTATTCCATATTCCACTGACAATTGGTTACTTCATCGCATGATGGCTTTTTTCATTGTTTCTGTTAATTAATTGAGTTATGCGAAACAATAAATCAGTCAATAAATCCTTCAATTAATGGACTAATCATTTTTTTCAAGTTTCAGGGAAAAGCACCAAGGCGTTACAGATAGGCTACATTAGACTCACAGTTTCCGTCAATTCTACCGCTGTGTAGTTCCTTCACAGACTAGTTCTTATTACGTCTAGAATTTCGAGATTGTCCCACCTCTGGAAATCAATGAAACCTACAAAAAGTCAGCGCTCACCTGTCTACAGCCCTCCAATCTTCCTACAAGAAGCAACGTTTCTGTTTGCTCCACTGCAACCACAACTGTCTCCACAACAACTAGTGGAGGTAGCATAGCGATCGCATCATTAACCGTCCTTTTTTACCTACTGCTTTTTTAGCAGCTGCGTAACTGACGGCGGGCAGTGGTGATAACCGCCCTACTTGCAAGCTAAATGTAAAAACACGGCCCCCACTTACCTTATATTTAGGTGTTCAGTATTTCTTTGGTTTTCAGCAGGTTATCGCTTTCTTGCGTTTTTCGGAATTGCTTTTGGAGTCTTTTCAGGTGATTTGGAGTTTTAGTATAGCCATCCACATCCGGATTCACTATCGTTTCTCACCTTTTTTCTGAGAGTTGACTAGTGGGCTTTTTTCAGTTGAGTTTACCTCCTTGGATCAAATCTTTAGTTACGCCACTTCCTTTCAGCTACTTTTTTAAAAAAGGTTCTTTCTAGGCATGTCATATCGTAGTTGCACAGAATTGGTTAAAAAATATACGCATTCTTGTAGCAACGAACACGTTTCTTTTGCTCACTAGAAGTTTGCAAGTGCTCTCTTCTGAGTGTATCCATCAACGGAACATGTGTCAGATGAAAGATGCTATAATTTCGAGTGAAAGACCAGACACAAATGTTTACAATTTTACTGAGCGTAAACATTCTTGCATAAAATAGATAATAATAGTCGAACTGTTAAAACTTTCTTATTAATCTGCTGACTTATAAAGCTTCATGTTTTCCATCTGCATTGCGTTGATCTGCTGAACATGCCTTAGTAGCTGGAAAGAAGTGCTGTTTGTTGCTTTGCTTGCTTCATGTCTTAGTTACTTATCGATTTCGCTCAATGCTGTCGAATTTTGTAAGGTTTTAACGCAGTCTTTCTACCGTATATACTCGCGTATAGGTCGGACCGGTGGATAGGTCGCACCCCTAGTTTGTTACTATCAAAGTGGGTATTTGTGGTTGACCCGTGTATAGGTCGCACCCCTAGTTTGTGAATGTCAAATAGGTATTTGTGGTTGATCTCTATATAGATCACGCTGTAATTTGGTAAGTTGCACGGCTCATTTTAACGCAAAAACAATCAAATATTTATCTTTTTTTAAAAAACGTCAGTTACAAATACCATGCTGTGAGATTTCCACACATGGACATCCGTTAACAAAAGGGCTGGTGTTTGTATTGATGTTCAGCGTATAGGTCGCACCTAATTTATTTGCACAATTTTTTGGTAAAAAAGTGCGAACTATACGAGAGTATATATGGGGTAAGGGAAAGTTTTGGAAGGGTTTTACTTCCGCTATTTGGCCTTGTTTATAGCCTGTGACCAGTCGCACCATCCATGAACTCCCTGAGTGGCTGCGTCAGTTTATTCGTACAAGTACGCTGTTTCACTTACGCTGTTACGCAATCGGTAGCCTACTGGACTGTTCCATATGTTTTGTTACGTCACTGTACACAGGGGTGAATGTTAGAGGAGCCGAACGAGGGTCGCTCTGGACCCCTTTTTTCAGAGGTGGCGTTCTCCCTCTTTGAGAGTTTCGCACTTAGTGTTTGCATTGTTTCATTAAAAAGCTTACGAACCACTCTACATGTAGAGCCACATTTAACACGCTTTGAAGCTATTCGTATGTTTTTTAATACAAGTAAAAATTATGTGCAAATGTTCCAAAGGGGATCCCTCAACAACTTTAATATATAGTTTTGGGGCCCCTTTTTAAAACTTTGCCTCGGGCCCCAATATTCTAATATCCACCCCTGACTGCCCACCTCGCAGTTTGTTTTGCGTAGTTGCTCCTACTGTGACCTTTTTCTTTGCAAATTGGTCAGCTTGGGTTCTAATTTTTCAATTAGATTATTTTAATTTGTAGCTTTACTGTTTCTTTGCGATAAAACCATTGCGTTGTAGATATTGCAGTTTAGTGGTTGATGATCGTGAAAACGTTTTGAATCTAGGTCGTACCAATATAACGAAATCCTGGTTCTTACAAATATGTGTATTAAAACAAAGTATTTTCACACCGGCGTTTAACAATGAATGCCGCAGTAGCTGCACACATAGCTTGCAGAAATAATGTCAGATAACCTTATGGCAGACCCAAACAGCGTGTGATTGCTGTATGAAAGATTTATTATAAGCTGCATTTCTGAAGGTTTGCCACACTCAATACAAGTTTGTTCTGGCAGCTGCTCACCTGGTCAAAAGCTACCGTATGGCAGAACCAGAGGTTTGCAAAGTGAGGAGCAAACGGTGCCATGGCCTAGGGCATCCAAGGAAGGAAAATCTAAAGAGTGTATTTGCAAAATTTGCATTTTATTACAATGTTGTAACTAGACCTTCTTCATATTGTAAGCCTACTAACACATGCTGGATGGATCTGATGGGAACTTGCCTGAGGCTGGGCATGCAAATGTATGTTACGTGACCCGAAGGAGAGATGAAGTACTGCCACGGTTACCTCATGGCCTTCCACCTTACCTCTTTTTCCCCACTGGAAGGCTAGCCAATCCCTGATAGCTTATTGCTAATCTGCGACTTATAGTTTTCAAAACAACTTTCGGTTCTCTGCAGTGGATCCCAACCTGGGGTGCGAGACATCTTTCCAGGGGGTGCGTTAAGCGTCCCTCTTAATGACAGGAAATTGATCTGTTTGCAACTCTCCTGCGGCTATTTTGTTTTCTTTTGCGACGGGTTACAGACAAAATCGCGTGGTTCGTTCATACCTATGTGCAGGGCCGGGTTAAGCATTGGACAAACCGGGAAAATGCCTGGGGCCTCGCGCTTTTGGGGGCCTCGCGCTTGAACACCAAAACACTCGTTTACTGGTTTTTCATGTTTTTAGGCTGTTCACCACGCGTCAAAATTCTAGACATTTAGATTACTAAGTTTAGTATATAGGTTAAGGTAGGGTTGTCATACGTCAGGTTTTTCCCTGACATGTCCGGGATTTTGGTGGCCAAATATGCGTCAGGGATAAGTGTTAAACAGTGCTTCATTTTCTGCGATTTTGGAATAATGCATTTTATGAAATCTAACCGCAGTGTTTTCACAGTAAGAATTTTTTAGTGCTAAAGATTAAACTTTGTAATTTTTTACTGTTAAAAATGGCTAAGCGAAAATGTAAAGTTACTGACGAGATGACGGCAATACATCCATGT
>JGI24021J15306_10005540_pt1 | contig 15019 bp, 6 predicted proteins | sample Ectturendosymbi1_FD_15306 | JGI IMG/M metagenome (IMG submission 15306)
TGAAAGCAAAGTACCTACAGGTTAGTTTCTGTAGGGGGGGTCTTTGAAAGCAGAGTACTTACTTATGATCTGCTTTGTAGTACATTATATGAGTGGATAATAAGTTTTTCACCAAAAATAAGGAAAATTTACATGCGTAACACCTCAAGGGGGTGCCCCCAAAAAGGGGGGGCCCGAGGCAAGTGCCTCGCTCGCCTCCCCTTAAACACACCACTGCTTATGGTGACCTGAAGACAACACGTATAGCCATAAAAGATTACCAAGAGGCGACCACGTTAATCATGCGGACTGAGATACGATCACACACCAGTTGAGGGTAAAGTACACGATTTGCCAATCTGCTGAACTAAAGGACTTCATATTAGTATCAACACCATTGACGTCGTTCAAGTGAAAAATTCGGTTAAAAAAATCTTATAAATGAGCTGCAAAACCACATCTCACCTCAGCAATAATAAGGCAAAGGTTATGGTTTTCCTTGACTGCTGAGAAATGGGTAAAATTTCATTTTGGAGTGCAGAAGAGAAGAGACACGTGCGAAGACCGAACGCGAAAAATTCAATGGCGCGTAAAATTCCAGGACAAGACCTATTAAGCTCGATACTAGCATGGAAAACCCATGAGCAAACACTGGACTTCTGGATTGTATTTTCATCCGACAGGCGACACTATGAAAGGCCAGACGTACATAAGAAATACAAGAAATGTCAAATTGCAAATAATGGTGCACAACAAATATCTATTCATGCAAGGTAAAGTCATGTCACAAAGCGAAAATCGTTTTGGAAAATCTTCAGAAAAACAGACGTGTTTGACTAGCCTTGAAACAGCACAAACCTGAAACCAATTGAAAACGTGTGGAATTGCATGAAGAACAAAGCGAAAGGAAAACCAACCATCAACTGGTAAGCAACTTGTGGCTCAATAATAGGAATGTGATTGAAAGAAATCACCTCAGATTCCTGTGAATCCCTGGTAATCAGCATACCGTGCCGTTTTGAAAAAATGCCTCAAAAGAAAGATGGACCCACAAAATGCTAACATTTTAGCTCGTTTTGGTAAACGGATCGAGATTTTTTGACTGTTTATCCCAAATTAATATCGTGTTTCGCAAAAACTGCCATAATGGGGGTAACAAGTGTCTCTTAACGTTGTCAGTTACATTCAGCGCAACATGACTTCAGTTGTATCTTTGTTTTCTGTTGTTTCTTTTGGTATTTCAAAGCAGGCAAATCCTTCCAAGCAGGAATTCTGAAACGTTTTAGTAATGTTTCCAGTGTTTTTATCGTCGATTTGTTTAAATTTAAGTTTTAAGAATAGTTGTGTGCAGGAGCATGTTCCGTAGTCTCCTGATCTCAGTCATAACACGATTCACGTCCTGTATGCATCATTTTGTTTTCACTTGTATTTCAGCAAGCAATATTTTTAATTTCGCCCCGTTTCGGAAAATCCCACCTGAAGATTTTAGCCAGTTAGGACACAAGCAGTTACAAAGCACTTTTCAGAAATTGCATGAGCAACAGCGACAATCATGAAAACCAGGAGCACTGCCTCAGTGTAGGAACATAAAAATGTTTCAAGTGCTCGTGTTTCTCTAGCCTTTTACCTTAAGCATGGGGTCGGCTACCTTTTCGCACTGCGGCCTGTTTCAGACTGACATTATTTTGCGAACCTGTCCTCAATAAAATAATAAATTATGGCACATGCAAATTTATTACAACTTGTATGTCATCATGGCACTGATTCAGTGAGAGATCTGGGTTTGCTTTGTCGTAATAAAATGCTCCAACCTCTAAGATTTATGGTAGTCAGTGGGACCCGCAGTGTGTTCCTTACATAAGTCGTTCCAGTCACTTTCGGATCCATTTGGCTTTGGTTCCACACGGCCCGGCATCAATTTCTACACGCATCGACACCGAGCCGCGGCCCGGTGTTTGCCGACTCTGCCTGAAGTAACACTGCAATATTTGTCTGAAGAATTTGTTATGCGACTATCCGTCAAAAGTTTGCCAACGACATATAGTGCGTCCGGTCTTACTTAACCTATTCATCTGTTTGTTTATTCCTTGAACAAGCTGTTATTTACTTATGATAGTAGTTCCACGCTAACTGGTTCGATTAAGACATGCTTGTTACAGATTTCAAAGACAAACTTCGAGCACTGCAACCTTACGCACTTATCCAATATACCTGTAGCCTCTAAACTTACTTGCCGCGAAGAGCAAACTCGATTGCCCACAGTGGAAGGGTCAGCAGAAGGGCAAGGTCTGAAATAGCCAAATTGATCAAAAATATTTCCCACACACGAAGCGTCTTTTCCTGAACGAAAAATAGCACAAGCTTATTGTGTATTTTGATGCTAAGACTATAAACGATAACTGGCGTTTTGTTTTTTATACATTCACGAGCCTATATTTTTGTGAAGGCTGGTAAAATAGCTTATGGCTTGGTTGATGTTTTGCTGGGTGAGAAATTGACAGCGTTTAAATATTCGCTACAAACGCAGTTTACTATCGCGACGTTAAGTGGAAGGGTTGTCGAAACCCATAAAAAACTCAGCGATATCCTGAAAATGTATAAAAGCGCACAACTGATCAAAGAACAGCGACGTCAGATCACTGAGCCAACAGCAGGGCCTCTGAGGGAAATTTTACCAGGGGGTACGAAGAACGATACCGGGTCCCCTAGCTTCTGGGGTCCTTGTCGAAATTTGTATGGCTTGTTGGTATAATAATCAGAATATTGATAAAACTGTTACCATTCCAAGATTTACAAGTACATTAATTGTTTTATTGGCAGCCAGGCCGGTAGCCACTGGGAGGCATTCGGAGGAAGTTCGTCCCCAAGTTTTCTTTGTGTCCCCCAAAATTTTAAACATATAATGAAAACAAAAATCTAGCCCCACTAAAAATGTATTTTTCCCCACAAACCATAAAACCTGGCTATGGGCCTGGTGGAAACTGGCCTATACTATTTGCACAAGATGTAAGGGCTGACGATGCGTAGTGTTACGTGAAATCGATCCCCTATTAAAATTTTGCGATTGATTCCTTGCTTGTTTCACCTGTGGAGTGAAGTTACTTGAATACAGATATCTGCAAGTTTGAATCATCGCAAAAAGATGAAGCAGAGCCCAGTCGACTGATTCTTCGAAAGCCTACAGAAAACCTAGAGCTTTTATTTGGCCTATAGTAGTAACACATTGTAAGTTATTAGCTTCGTATATTTCAATAAACTCGTACTCAGAAAAATATCTTCCTAGTATAAAGTAACAATCATAGCTATTTACTGTATGTGCAAGTGTGATGTTATTTAAAAAAATCCGAAAACACATTTAGTTTGGCTCAGTACAGGAAGTAAAGAAAAGTTTCTCATCGAGAATAATGAAAAAGAAGAAAGCAGGGACTTCCTATATTTCAGGATGTGTACCATTTGAATTTTTTCAACGGATTCTGGTCTTATTCACGGGTCAGACGTTTCTCGCATGCGCAGTTGCATTTAGATTCTTAAAATCCTCAAAGTAAATTCCGCCAAGTTCAGTCTGAAATAACGTGCAAACAATTTACAATTTCAGAAATCGGTGCAACTGTCACAATTCTATCAAAAACACTTTCATTTCATGCCTTCTTCTTAGCAAAGGTTTTGATAATATCATCATAATCTACTTCAAGTTTGGATTCAACATTCAATCTGTAAAAGATGCATGACACGGGATTTGTTACTTTCAAATGATTTTTGATTAGTTTGGCATGATCTCTCTACAGATGCCACAGTGACTGGAATTGTGAGAAAATTCTTAGGCAAATACATACATTTGGAAAAGTTCTTGAAGCTTGAGCTCGTAATTTTTATTTAACAAGTCTAGTGGAAGCAATTTCTCTTTTCCAAAATTAGCAAATGCCGCATATCCACAACGAAACTTTCTTCATCTACATCCCTACAGTATTGTGTGGCTAAGAATCTCATTTTTTGGTCAGTTACTGCAGCAGAGAGATCCAAGTAATTCCATAGTACATCAGATCGTTCTTTAATGTTTCACAGCATTAAAACGTACGGTTAGCCTTCCAATAACATACATTATCAATAATAGCATAGATTATAAAAGTTCTATGATATGCTTCTTGAATGCTTTTCTTTCCCTTTCCAACTGATATATTCCTTCGTAGAGCTGACTTCCTCCAGAAGGAAGCTTAATCTCAATGCCAAGGTTAGATGCAACTGTAGTTACTTCATTCTACACTGCTTGCCAATTGTTTCGCAATTCAGATAAATCCTTTAGAACAGTGGTTCTTAACCGGGGTGGCGTCAAGCAATGTCCAGGAGGGCGCGAAACCTTGAATGCTCCACAACATGGAAACTTTTTGAGAGGGACTGTGTTCCTACCTAACATGGCTTTCTGCAGTGTGACCGTACACCTGCATGATACTAATTTTCTACAGTACTCCCGCCGTGTTCTATTATGCAACGATGTATATTCATGACCATTCAACTGCACTTGGCTACACTCTTGTTGAATGTGAGACCACCTTACGATGTTGACTTCTCGGCCAAAGATAGATAGTACGTTACTTTGTATGTGCCCATCCCATGGCGACACTCATCTGCTTAATCTCGGAACCGTGTCTTTCATTCACACTAAGCGGCGCGAGGTAAGTGTTTTAGTCTGCAAATAAAGATAACGTTTCAACATTTCTATTGGAATATCCGGTTGATGTGATTAACCGTACTGTGTTTTTCACGCATGAGTGGTTTTGGTTTGAGATTCTGGAATCGTATGTGAAAACGCGTTTACAGCTTTCAACCCATAGATGATTAGTCGGAGTAATCTGTATTCACTCTGCGAAGTAGTGTGCGGTTACAAAGCTATGCAGAGTGAATAAAACAAACAATCTACAAAAGTTCGCATAAGTCTAAAACAAGTAACAGCAACACATTAAGCATGCGGGCTAGAATGGGAACATGCATATTTGTGAGTACCGGCATATCTTACGCAATGTCTCTTGAAAGAAAGCGTTTTCCATCTAACGCTGTAAATCAATGTTGCACTAAATTTTGCCTAAAAATTGTCAAGTAATCAGCGACCTAAAATTTTAGATACGGGGCTCTAACCAACCTGCCGTGGCGAGCGAGTGTTAGTAGTCATCAGGTTCAATGCAACATTCCTACCTTTGAGGCCTCATTGTGAAAAAATATGTACCTCTTTCTTGAACGGTGCAGAAAGTCCAACAACGTATGGCTGCATGCTCTGATGCAGTCAGATTGTTTATATTCGTCTTTATTCATTGAAGACTACAACCGCATTTTACTTTGCGACTGAGCGCTCGGATGTTAGTGTTTGTTTGAGGGCGGATGCATGCCACAATACTTTAATGCTTTACTTGGCCTTGACCAGGGTAGGACTCAGTGTCCTATCCTGGATGTAGTGTTGTACCAATTGTTATCGGTTAGTGAACAATAGTGTTAAGAATGTGTCTGCAACCTGTTGTTTTAAGTCCAACCTCGCTATTAATCGTTCTGCTGTGTCTGTTTTTATCAATCTACGTTGTGCAGACTGTGTGTGTGTGTACTCTATGGACCTCGTGTCTGTTACAGAACCTTAGATTAAAAATAATTAAATAAATTTGCCAAGAAAATACATTTGTTTTTACAACTTATTTGAAGTCAGGGGAGCGTGAAAGATAAGAAAATTACGGCGCGACGGAGAAAAGGTTAAGAACCACTGCTTTAGAAACTCTTGAATGTTAGCAACTTGTGTGTCTTATGTTGCTTACCTGGCTTGAATAACTTTGACACAGATGTCTATTCCGCTTAGAATTTTGAACCACATAGCTGTTACAAATAACTAAAAGATGACTTCAAACAAGATAATGAGCCATTTACATCATCCTTGGATTTAGCAGGTCGGTTCATTGTTAATAACTCTTCAAAAACTGTTGACCCGATTTAGGAATTTTTTAGGGATTTTCGGAAAAGTTTGAAAATGTGTAAAATGAATCGTTTCAGTTTATGTTGCAAATAATATTGGGTTCTATTTTTAACACTTATGATAGCGCTCCGATTTTGAGCTGCACCACCACAGATTTGGGGATGTTTTATGCAAAATAGGGATTTTATGGTAGGTTACTATTCTTGGGAATTTTGGAGTTGCATTTGTGAGAGCCCTAAATACAGTGGCAGTGCTCGATAGTTACAATTACTTGAAACAACCCTTTGTATGTTTATGCAATTAATACGAAAAAGTGTGAACGGTCAGTAAGCGTACGTTGCAAAAGGGTAGCGTGCCGAATTTAACTTCATGCTGCTGATGCTTACTGTTGTGTATCACACAGACTGGACAACTTTGGCAAAGAACTACGTTTTTCTAGAGCAATGGTTCCCAACCTTTTCAGTGTCATGGACACTTCTGACGATTTGGCTGAAAGCTGTGGACCCCTTTAATAAAACCAGTCAATACAGTTACTTACAAGTGGTCTCTAACAAGAAAAGGCTATCATCCGCTTTGTGCGTCAAAAGTCACGAATGTTCCATTGAACTTTCCACGTAAGAAATTGACATTTTTGCATAACAATCAAACTGTCTAACGAATCGAATTGTGTGTAACAAGTGGTGCTAAGGGCGGAATGATTGCATATAATTTAATTGGCCTCAGGTGGAAAAATGTGAAAAGTTTGTTGATCAGGCATTGAAAGATTGAGCAACGATGTTACCCGATGGTGACATGCGTTACCAAATTCTCAAAATTTTGCGACATTTGAAACAAGTTGGTGACATAAAAGGAATCTTGGATCCAGGCATAAATCTTGTGAAATTTTATAATATTTTCCAGTGAATGAAAAAAAATTTGCCTTGACGAAATACGGCTAACTTTTTCTTTTTTTTAACGTGGAATTGAGAAACACTCTATAGCGCGCACCTTCTCATGCAAGCTTGTGGAGTCGGAGCCTAAAATCTGAGTTTCGGCTCTGGCTCCACAACCATTGGTTAGGCGAGACAACCTATACGGTATGGTCACCTCACGACGTTTTTAGTCCGGGTTGACAAGTTGAGTTTAGAGTTAGGGTTAGTTACAGGGTTTTAAAAAAGGTTTAGAGTTAGGGTTAGTTACAGGGTTTTAAAAAAGGTTTAGAGTTAGGGTTAGTGACAGGGGTTTAAAAAAGGTTCAACTCAACCTTCTGCTCATCAGTGTTGCGATCTAAGGGCCCAAGCGGCAAGCATACAAAGCTTCACACTGTGGCAGCAAGCAACAACTGAAACCACACACCGTACTTCGTGCCACGTACGTGTGGGTGCTATCCTTGGCGCACATCCCGTTTGTGGTACTGTACATCGCACATGCGACGCCACGCCGATCGAACAGCCTCAGCATCAGCGCACCTGAGGAGCAGCAGGATGAGTTGATTGATCTGCCAAACGATTCCACAGCCAAAGACCAGTTTGATGACAAGACAGTTGCGGAATTTTGGATTCATATGGTCGGCTCAAGTCCTAATGTTCCTAAAGTTGCACTCCGCTTGCTTTTGTCTTTTGTTTGCACATATTTATGCAGGTCCGGCATCTCAACAATATTTCAACAAAAGTACATACAGAAATCGCCTTGAGTTGGAGGATGATTGCAAGATGTGTTCTGTTAGAAACTTCTCGTATGGATAAACTACTTAAGAGCAAACAGTATCAAACTTCCTATTGAATTTGATCAAATAACAACTTGCATAGCTTTGTCAAACTGCATAAACATGTTCATTCATATGCACAGATGGTGTGTTGCCATGTAGTTGGATTTTAAAGTTGCGTTCATTTTTTTTCTTTTGCAGGCTATGCCACTGCCTTGAAAAGTTTGGCGTTCCCTATCACTTTTTTCATCTTTTTCAAAAAAAGATCATGAACCCCTTAAAATCTGTCTGTGGGCTCCTGGGGGTCCATGGACCCCTGTTTGGAAACCACTGTTCTAGCATTTGACGGGTCTCTGTACGCAATGACGGATTTACGTGTAGGCCAAATACATATGTAGGACATGTCCTAGGGTCCCGCGCAACTCCTTCCTATGACCATTCATTACCAACTTAACATTTGCGAAACTGCGCAGAGGCCTAACTTCACAATTTACTTTGAAACTAGCGAAAATGCAAGCTTCTGGTAGACTCTTATCAGTGCCGTAACAAAACGATAATATTGTTTGTTACGGAATATAAGAATGACAATACTGCTTTTCATCGGAGATATGCAGTGTCTGACTGTCTGGCGATCTTGCGTTATTGTGAGCTTTTTGTCAGTGGAAAATTGGACATCAAGGAAGACAGTGCTGTGTGAAAGGCTTGATACTGAAGAACATGGCTGGGAGCGGGAGAGATGCAAGCCGTCTGCATGAAAGTGGTTACAAAAAAAGAATAGAAAAGAACAGGAAATAAAAAATGCACTTAATTAAAAAAAATCAGTGAATTGTTTGTTTGTGATAAACTCGACTCGCCGTCCGTAGCAGAGAACAGTGCTTTGGCAATGCTTGATATGAGTCGCGAGGAGAGGGTCTTCGCCCCCCTGCAAAACTTTTCTGCCCTCCTGGAAAAATATGTTGGGCATAGTTGAAAACTATTGGACATAGTTTAGAAAATGTGGGCCCCTCTCAGAAAACCCTTCGCCACCCCTGGTGTCCCAAGCATAGGCGTAGCCAAGAGGGGGGGGCAAAGTGGCCATGCCCCCCAAATTTTTAGAAAATATAGTCATTTTGTGCTTTGAGAGGCGTTTTTATCAACAAAATAGGGTTAATCGCCTAAAATCAAACATTTTGGCCCCCCAAATTTTTGGGATGGCTACGCCACTGGTCCCAAGCTGGTTATGGGCCTGCTAACAGTTCAAAAAAGTAATAGCAAACAACTTACTATCATTCAAATGCAGAAGTTCGTTAGAGTTGTTGTTCGAATCCCCTTAGGTCTTCAACCAACACACAAATGCAATCAATGGCAATGAAAGCATCTCAGCCAATGCACGCGTAAATCATCAGCATTAAAGACAAACGCTTCATGATCAAGCATCACGTGACCGCGTGATCAGTGGTGTTTCGTGATTTACTTAATTTTAAAAAACGTCTCATGTAACTATTACCACTCTGTAAACTGTGCAGCAATACTTAGCTTATATACATACTACCATTTTAACGGATAAATTATTAAGAAGTACTTGCTCCTTTCAACTGAAACACCTCGCACTGATCAATTAATATCAATGGGTTTATCAGAATTTATATTAATCAGCTTCTACGTTCTTCATCTTTTTATTCAACTCATTTCCCTTATGATAATATATAATCAGATTTTTAAAATTAATTGTGCTTTCTAGGTAAAACTATTTCGATGCAATACAAATTTATTGCTTGTTTTCAAAAATACTTAATTCTTGATAACGGTTTTTGAGAGGTTTGCAAAAAACAATTTTCCTTTAAAACTAAAGAATTTCTATCAAAAATTATAAAAGTGTACCGATGCTGCAGATAAGACAGATTTAAAATCTCTAGGATTGTTGCAAACTTTCTAAGATTCAGCAGATCTGGCTTTGCTTTCATGACTTCGCGATGATTCAACCTTGCTGCACATATCTGTATTCAAGTAGTAAGTCACCGAAAAGATGGCGAAGTCGAATCAATTAGCAAATTTGTTTAATGGTGTTCTATTAGAATATGATTTCAGGACTGAAGATGCGCAGAGTAACGCGAAATCGACTTCCTATTGAAAATATCGATGAATGGTTTGATTATGTCACCTTTTTGGAGACTAATTACTTATAGACAGTTGCTTTTATCACCTTACTGACACATTGAATGGATATCGAAATAAGGCAGTGGTTTTTAACTAGGGACGAACACATCCCTTAAGTCTGCGAGATCGGTTGCAACGGGGTGCGAGGGTGCTGAATCACGCCGCATTATTTCGTGGCAATTATGTGAATAAAAATGGTAAAACACAATTTTGTCACTTACACATAAAATCAATATGTTTTACCACCAATTGTAGACGAGGGTGCGAGAAGGGGTGAAAAATATCAAAGGATTACCAACAATGAAAACGGTTAAGAATCACTGACCTAGGGTAGCGCTTTGGTCACACAAATTTTGCTTCGTGTATACTAAATCGCTATCACTAAAGAAGCGTGTGCTGCATTACTGATTTAGTGAGAATAAAAACCAAACGTTTCAGGCTACTGTAGGTACACTAGTAACGCCTTTCCTGTATTCATTTACAAAATACGTAACACCGCAACGAATTAAAGTTATAACAGTGTGCACTGTTGCGTATCATTTTGTGAGTAACTTCAAACAAATTTTGGTTTTCATTGAAGGTATTACTTACTGAAAGTTTCAATATTACAAAAAAAATGAAACAGTTTCCAGCCAAACCAAATGTGGTGATGGTAAAGTAGAAGAGAGGTAGCACGGTTGTTGCGAAGACTGAGTCATAGATTCTATGCAAAGCTTCCCATTCTTCCGAAGTATTTGACTCCACACTTCGTTGTGTGGTAAAGTTCATCTTTGCTGCAAAAACAAGCAAAATTCAGCTTGGTTTGACAAATGTATGAGAAGAACTTTTATATTTAGAAGAGCACACACATTGTAGTAAACACAAGATCTAGAAAGCATTTTCGGGAAACATGCACAACGATTTTATTCATAATGTTTTCTCGAAAGCACTTGCATTGTTTATAACTGAAACGTAGTGTTTTTCATTTTTAATGATTGATTTTAATCCTTTAGACGAATACACTGAAAATCTTTCAGCGCAAATGTTCACAAAGCGCTGCATGTTAGCTATACAATTTCATATGTTTGTAGCTGTCCGCAGGCTTATACAATTATAGCAGATATCCTACTGCACTATTGATTTTGCTAATTTTGTTTCGATTCTACTGCATGTTACCTATTCTGTGTTTCCTACTTTATCTGCTCACAGCACCTTCTCCGATACAATGAACTGTTTTGCACGAGCACGTTTGAATTGTTAAAACCCAGTGCGGAAAACCTAAACTCTGGGCCACGAGCATCTAACGATGGACGTTTGCCACGTCGAAAACATGATCTTAGCCGCTGCACTCTCAATAAAAATGTAATATACCTTATTCTGCTGGGAGGAAACACAATAACAGCTTTAACATTGGCCTAACCCTGCATAATAACAGGTATTGATCAGTTATAGTTTGGAGCAGCATTTCAGAGAGTAAGACAAAACCTTGATAATTGGTGAAAACCATAGCAGAAGACAAATTGTTATGTATCTCGTTTTTATTACAAAAACTTGCGTCTTCTTGCCGTCAAAAATTAATGACGCGGAAGTTTAAAAAAAAGTGTGCTTTTCATCAAAAGATTATTGCTCAGCTGAACAATTCAAGTGCTCTCCAATGTAAATGAAGCCAAATATAAGTATCCAAAAGTTGAAAGTAAATTTTTATAACTACAGCGCAATAAATTCCTAAGTCTTAAAACCAAATGAAATTTTAGAAATTACTATGAATCTAAATACAAAACCTTTCAAATAATTCTTTTGCGAACATCTGTAACCTCCATAAAGCTTTCCGAAGCTTACTTTCATTGAACAATAACAAACGTATAGAATAGATGTACGAGTAAACAGATCTCTAGTTTGGCTCGGCATTCTTTCATTCTCGACATTGTTTTCTAAACAGTTTTGGGCATGAGAATTGATCAATTTCTACGCTTTTATCCCTGTTAAATGTGGTTTCTGCATAGTCGAATGAGCTAAAGCTAATTGAAGAAAGCTACCTCGGTGATGCAGAGCAGGTTGTCGTTTATCTATGTTGCCGTCCCTATGACTGAGGATGAAATCAAGTTGCAAATACACTATTTCAGCAGCGAAACGTCTTCGGCTTTTTCCACTACAAAGGTCCTTGAGGTTTCTTGGACGCTACAGGACTAAGCCGATTTCACTGCAATGTGGAGGTCATTATGATTTTGAAACTAATTACTGTATGTGGTATTGATTCGTTCCTGCAGGGTTTCAATCAAAACCCAGAGACAAATCTCCTGCCTTTCCGTGGTCGTTCTGTTGAATTGCAATCAATAAACTGGGTAGCACAATTTTAGTGCCGATAGAGCTGATTGTGACTAAACTTCGGGTGCTGAAGTTGAAAATTACACTCATTTTTCATCAGGTCAATTTGCTTTTTTGGTGGTCCTAATAACTGTTCCCAATGAAGCTTCGCTGTAACATCATAAATCTCCACTCACGTGCATTAAATAGGCCTATGCGTTGCATACGTTACTAACCTATGTCAGTGTTTTTCAACCTTTTGGCTGCAGTGGATCCTTCCACAAATGTTTGCCTTGCTTGTGGAACCCTATGCAATGATCCATTTCACGCTTTAGCACAGTGTTTCTCAAACTTTTTTCTTCCATCGCCCCCTTTTCACTCTCGGCACGTCGTTTTCGCCCCCCAAGCCTGATAAAGCAAACAGAAGGTAGTAAATTAAATACTTTTATTTAAAGAAAGTATTAACTAACTGAACCAAGTCATTAAAAAGCTGAACTAAGCAATCGTATTACGACACTAATCTAACGTTCAGAATTCTTGTGAAAATAATCCAGGGCTGCGAAGCTGGAACGACGTAGCTGGGCATTTTGCCTGGAGCCGGAGCTCAGTTTAATATTTAGGACCGAAGCCGGAACTATGGTCATTTGAGAGGTAGTTCCGTCTCCAGATCCCTTCCTACTAACGGTTTTGCCAAATAGACTTGCGTGTGCTCTTTACCGCACACTAAATGCGATTCTTATGAGTTACGACACCAAACTGTGGATCTGCAAGCCTGTGACAATGGATCTGCAAGCCTGTGATGTTTCTTTGTTTTAATAATCGCTAAGGCTTTGACATCGCAGCTGGCAGGCCAGGTATTATTTGTTAAACAATGGTTCTCAAACACTGTTCTCAGAGCCGCATGTAGGTCCCAAGCATCCTTTGTGCGGCTTTTAAGAATTTATCTGTAACAGATTCTATCTGAAAAGAATCTGAATAAGAGCTGATGATGTCTATTTCGTACGCGAAACATATATTCTGTAACAGCTTGGTGTCTGTATCTTTGCTGGGAAAGGATTCCTTTCGATAGGCAGTGTTTTCCAGTAACACCTCTAATATTTTGTGTCACAGACTTCATTAGCGCAATAAAACAAAACGTGTCAATTGACTTGTGGTAAAAACTTTTAGTGCGGCTCTCTAACAAAATTGTAGGTTTGCATTTGGTTCCCTTCAGCGCAATGGTTGAGAACCACTGTTGTACAAGTAAGAAAAACGTTAACTACCACAACATCTTACTTTGTAGTCAGAATGATCAAACCGGGTCTGTCACAGTGTGGCGGTCTAAAAAGAACTGGGCTATAATGAATAGGTATATAATAAAGTATCCAAAGCTTTTGTAACTGTGTAGTCATGCAGTTAGCAGGGAGTATGATTAAGATATGACCCTATTGAAGATTTAAGTGTGAATGCACGGCACGCCATTGTAAAGTAGGAATTTTTATTAGAAACATTAGGGTTACTAGCACGATTTCCCAGATTACTGGCAAAGTTCACTGGGAAACATTACGTTTACAAGTAGTAGCAGAACTTGAAAGTTGTAAATAATTATTGGTAGCGAACTAGCATTGCTTTGCAGAGCAGTATATTATCAGGAGGGTATAAAATTCAATGTAAACAAATGAGGACTGGAAGTTTACATCTGTGGAAAAAATCTGTTTTCAGCACGGTAACCATCGGTCTTATTTTCTCCTAAGCTTCGCAGGTTAAATTGTGCTTTATTTGCGATTCATCACTGTTGATAGCTATTTCTAAAAAGTTAAATGTGAATTTCTTGCTAGAAGTCATAATCTGCTTTGCAAAAGGGATTTTTGAAAACATCTTCGCGTTTGTGTTAATGCAAATCTGTGCGTGTTTGAAAGCACACATGACAGAGGTGATCGACTGTGTTTTGCGCTTTTTGCATGGTTTGCTCGGGCAGCGCTGTTAGCTGGAATCGTCAAGGCTGCAACAGGCAAAGCATGCAACGAGTGCAAAACACTTGGTCATTTGGGACTGGTCTGTGTTTACAGGCTCAGACACAAATGTAGTTTTGCAAACAGCCATTTTATTGATTCTGGTCGTAAGAAATAACAAAAGGTCCTCAGGCATTGACGGCAAAACCAGCGACTGCCTTTCAAGAAATTGTTTGTATTACTGTTATCTTGAGTTACGTTTCTGCCAGTTGCTGTTATCTGAATTGTATGAACCTGTGATTGCTGTTTTTTCGATAATATCCTCATGGTAACAGTGCTGCTTGTAAAAGATTACCAGATTAAATTACTCAAAATGGTTTGGTATATCTTTTTAGTTTTGTGTACTTGATTTGATTCATTTTCCATTCAACTTGAGGCACACCAAAGCAATAAAAATATTAATGTGTGAAAACGAACAGAAGCCGGAGCCATGAAAATAGAAAGCTCCGGATAAGGAGCCACGCTCATGAAAATTAAAAGCTCCGGAGCTGGAGCCATGTTTATGAAAATAACACCTCAGGAGCCGGTGCTGTATCATTTTTACAACGGCTCCGCAGCCCTGAAATAATCCACACTGTAGCTGGGAACATAGACGATCTAGAGCAGTGGTTTTCAACCTGGGGTCGCGACCCCGTAGGGGTCGTTTGCCATTTTTCTAGGGGTCGTGAAAGCTTCTGATAAAAATATTCATAATTACTTCCAGATTTTATATTTTGTATATGGAACCACTTTTTGTCGTAGCCACTGACATCGTAGCCACCTACTTTTTCATTCAAATTTTTTAAAGTTTTTTATGACCATTACAAAGTTTTGATTGTGATTATGGCCATTACAGTACTGTTTCGTTTGGCAACGCACGAATGACTTTGTGGCGTAACAATGTGCTGTGTTTGTAAATTAGATCAGTGCTCTTCAACCTTTTTGTCAACGCGGAACCCCTCATGTACTTTTGCGTTTGTCATGGAACCCCACTAAAAAAAATTTAGAAATTATGAATTG
>JGI24021J15306_10005542_pt1 | contig 15012 bp, 11 predicted proteins | sample Ectturendosymbi1_FD_15306 | JGI IMG/M metagenome (IMG submission 15306)
CCTTGGTTTATGCAATTGTTAAAGAGTTTTGCTAAGAATGGAGATAAAATTTCACTGCATAATTTTAAGATTTTCACAGGGATGTCATTTTGACGAGTGGCTTTTTTCTCTGTGAGTGTGTCTATGTTGTGCATGATTTCTTTAGCTGATGTTTCATGTATATGTATATATACCGCCCATGGATCTTTTACTTTGAAACTTTATTTGACCACCCCCTGTTGTGTAACAGTAATGCATGAAGAGAATGCAGTAGGCCTGGTAGAAACATAGTAAATGCACAAGGTAAAACCCGAACTGTAGCGCTAACGCTAACCTAACACCAACAAAACACTAACCCAGGCTCGTAACGAGCTTGAGACAGCAGGTGAGGCAAAGAGTTTTGAAAGAAGGGCCCAAAGTTTTTAAGTATGTCCAATAGTTAGAAAGCATGTCCAAAACATTTATCCAGGTGGGGCGAAACAATTAGCAGGGGCTTTGCCCCTTCTGTGCCTCTGTGGTTACGGGCCTGAGCTAACCCAACGGTAACCTAACTTTGAGTTAACCTAATGCTAAGCTAACGTTAACCTAATACTAACGCCTAAAGTAAAAGTTGGAATGTATTGAAAAAAGTAAAGAAAAACTGGTCCCACAAATTGAAACGTGCAAGCAGTCACTATTACGAAAACGCAAGATGCCAAAACAAAAGGTGAACCCACAACCATTGGCATAGCAGGCTTGAGTTGTATCTGTTAATGCAACCGGATTGACATCACTGAGTGACAACCTGACTGCTTTATTTGAAGCGTGTCACGTGAGGTGGTACGGTGGAATAAATTTTGAAATATCAAGATCCATGGGTGGTTACACATCTACTTTTTCTTGTAATAGTTAGGATTGTACTGAAATAGGCCTCAATGTGCTGTAGACTAGTGCTGTGTGTGATTGGTTGGTGTGCTTTGTTTTTGTGCACAGTTGTTGTTAGCTTTTTTTATTCCAACTTCTGCCTCCACTTTGATGATGCTGAAGATTGCTAGATTTGTTTTGTATGTGCTTTATGTTTGGGTTTCCTTTTCTTTCAAAAAATTAATATCAGGTAAGAGATATTTCAAACATGTGAAAGAAACACTTGTATTTTATTCTAGTGAAGGTATGTTCATTAATCTTTTGTGCACAACTGTCATGTTTATAAAAAATGCTTAAAAAAGTTTTTTTTGTAAAATATGAACATTTTGACCCATTTTTTGTATCTTCAGGATGCAAACAAACGATGAACAATATGAGTCTAGGCAAGCTTTTGACAGACGACACAGAAACAGTGCTCTCTGGAAAGTAAATGAGGATCCTTTGCAACACTGCTTTGAAATGATAAATCGCGAAAAGCTAATCATCAATGAATGCTTTTCAGAGAATCTGTACATTTGTGCCATATATACATGCATAAATGAAGTGAAATATTTAACAATGCTGTGGTTTCATTCTAGGCTACGGGGTAATCAACATACCTGAAAAGGGGAACAAAATAACTTCCTGCACAAGTGGACAGTGAAACACTTGTGCACTTGCTGCATAAGTCGACAATGAAACTTACAGAAAATGTAAATATTTGGGAGGCAAATACTATTCATGGAACCAAGGAAAGTGGTGGTCAGAAAAACTGGGTAATACACTGGACTGGGGATAACTAAAATCAGATCAAACATGAACGTAGGCCAATATGTTGGCAGCATTCACTCTGACCACAACCAGGTATAGGTGCTTGTGGAGCTAATTGAATTTTCACAATTTTTGGATAAAATTTTATACACAAAATAGTATTTAATCTTGATTAAAAAAATTAAAATTTGGGTATGTGATTTTCAAAATTATGCAGATGACTTCAGCTAATTGCGTATTGGTTAAATGCATAAATCGTTTTATTGCATGGGATTACAGAATCCCAGACCAAAACTACCCATATGAGAATAACATATTACGGTTAATTGCATAACGGTTATTCACATAAACCGGATATTTGACTAGAAATGTTCTTTACAGTTGTAGACTTGAATTGCTTAGTTAGATAGTTAATTTTACAGGAGTATTAAATGTACTGCTCAGATGCTCGCGTGAAAACCTGAGTGCCATTGATCCGATTAGGGAACTGTTGCCAAAACGACATCCTTCATTTAGGCGCTAATTAACACCAAGCATTCAACTTCAGTACGTTGTGTGTGGCCCTGTCTGGTCATGACTCAACCCCAAGGGTGCAAAGTTTTGTTGCAAAAATAACACTTTTCAAATGTGTTTTATGGCATTCGTTAAAGAGAATAGAAGAAGGTGCACCTGTACTATACACCATCTTCGAATTTTAGTCTCATTTGACAACTGTTAGTTTTACAAAGCGCTGCGCACAGTACACTTCTCAATTTAAAATGCGAAATTACGCCATGTCTAGCAGAAAAGTAACTGCAGACAAATGCAGAATTATGCTAGGTCTAGCAGGGTGAAATGCAAAGTTATTTCCTGCGTTCCACAACAGACAATGCACTGTTTCAACTTTGTTACTTGTTTGGCTTCACTCTTTTTATTTTCTCACATCAATGAAATTCAGTTGGTGAATTCCCCAACAAAATGATGCATAACAAACGACATTGGGATTATAAAACATGGTGCTCACGCAGCATTGAAAGTATTAAAAATGTATTGAATTTCAAATTTGTTTTCACGAGTGTGAAAATGTATTGAATTTAGCCAAATTGTACATTAGGTATTAAGAAAGTATGAAAATTCTCAATAGAAAAGAAATCAATAATCTGAGCAGAATTAACTGATTGCGAAGTACTTCAATATGTATGCAGTGTTATTCAATGTGTAAAATTGAGTTTCATGGTAAGGAATTTCGAAAAAGGAAGATAAGTAATGGTATTGAATTTTTCAAATTTTGTATTAAAAAGGGTATTGAAAAAGTATGAGAAATGATGGGAACCCATTAAAAGCTTTATGATGCTACAAACTAAAAATCCAATGAAGTCTTTACATATAGCACCCAGCTGTCTCAGAACCAGGGGGATTTTAGAACATCTAAAAATAAAATCACTTTTGTATCCCACATTTCCAGAAATCTCCAGGTTCGATGTCAAGCTACAAGATACCAACAGTGTCAGGTAGCACGCAGGTGGACAGAAGTAGAGTAAGGCAGTAAAATTGTGGATATTTGTTTGATACAGGTAATCGCATATTCCAGTTAAACGCATAAAAATGCTTGGTAAATTGGTTATGCAATTAACCCGATAAGTTGGTTTAATGTTTAACTTGAAAATCATCAGGTGGCAGATACCAACAAAAGAAAAATGCTCTTTTGTCACATATTGGTAGAGGGATGATCAAACATTCAATTCTATCATTTTCAAAGTCAAGGATTTCAAAAGTTTGTAGATTGCTTTGGTTTGCAAATGAGTTGTTTATTGCACTGTTGTCTGCAAGAAAGTAAATTGTCTGTTGTACTCAATGTGCAATCACATCATACCATATGTCAAGTCAACCCAGGTTTTAGGGACCTGATTTGGGTCCCTAGAATTGAAAATCAGGTCTGTAGAATCAGAGAAATCGGTTCCCTACAGATCAGTACCGGATACCTAACATTTTCCTTATAAAAAAACTGTAAATATCTAGTCAACCGTAAATATCCAGTTCTTTGCATACAGCAGGAAAATACAAATATGTGCAACAAGAAAATTATAGCCCAAATTTTCATGTCTGACAATTGTATTAAATTGCAAGAGATCCCGACTGGAATTAAAGGCTTTCAAACAAGAATTTTTTGTGCATGAGAGGCAAAAATTGAACATGTAACGGCAAATGGATGTATGGCATAAATTTTCAAAAAGATTTTGTGTGTGCATTTGATGTGGAATGTATTCTGATGTAAAGGCACTAAACCTTAAATTTCCAGGGTCTTCTCTTCCAGTCAGCATAACTCTTTCATCAGATCCTATTCAAGCCACAGGTTCCACTGTGAGTGCAAATGTGACACTTCATGCTTCAGGTATTATTGGAAAACCACTTGTCTGGAAAATCAATGATGTAAGTTGCACATTTTTTAAAATTTAGTTGAATACAATACATTCCACTGCTTGGTGCTTATCATTGTTGATTTTGTGGTGTAAAATGCTTCTGAATTTGCCAAGTTGTTGTGAACACCAACTGTTAGATGCTGTGATTTCAATGTGATAAGTAGATGTGAATTGTTTGTGCTCATGGTTTGATGTAGAATTGGTAATCCTTTAATTTCTGTAATAGGTTGCTGGTAATTCTGCTAGTTCATGCTAAATCTCTCAAGGCTGTAGGTAGGAAATGCATGCTTCAAAAAGTGTTATTTTTTCAATTTGACTACATAATGCTGCCGATCATTTGCAGCTAAGCTTATCTTCATTCTGAGTTCAGAATAATTATCCAAACTATGTATGTGATTGTTAGACACAAGGGGATTTGATGAATATTCTCAAATATTGTAACAAAATAGTAAATATGTATTTTTGGAAATGATTAGGTAGTCTCATGGAATTGGCTCATATATATTTTCCTAAGCTGTATTTGTCTCTGAAGCTCAATGTTGTTTTGAAGCACTGACTCTTATTTGGTCGATTAAATCTTTGTACAAATGTTGACATTTGGTGTTGCCTGTGTGTTGAGCATTTTTTCCAGGTGTTTTTGATGGCAATTTCCTAAAATTAGGTGTATCAAAACAATGGTTTGGGCATGGCATTACGATCACATTAACAAAAGAAATAATTACACAAGTCAAAATTTTCAAAGAGCAGATTGTCATTATGATAAGTTGAGGACAGGCCGTGTCTATTTTGCTTCATGTGGCAAAGAGCTATTTTGCATTTAGCTGAACAAGATGGGTGAAACTGGTCAGTTGTCACATGACAAGTTCGGAATGCGTGACTTTCTCAGTTGACTGTGATGTCTATAAATGACTCAGTATGATGGACAAGTATTGTCATGGTTACAATGCTTGCAAGCTGTGAGCAGGTTCTTGTTTGTATTGTGTGAACTCTAGGCTAATATTTAAACCTAAATTTTTGTCTTTGTATATTGTGCTTGTCGCAAGAGATAGACCTATATAATGGCATAACTGATATATTGGGCCGATATTTGGGTTTCACTGATATACCAGTATCACCCATAATGGCCAAATGTATCGGCATCAGTAGGTGTTGACAAAACCCTATTATATTCCTCATGCATCCAGTCAACTTGCACAAGAAAGCACAACAAAGCAAATCAAGACAGTTATCTTACAGCAATGCTAGCAGGTGTGTTTTCATACACAAGTAGGCAAGATGAACCATGGAGCAAATGTTGGCTATCTCAGCTAAAACAAAAGCATCATCTTCAATCATATTAATTGAAAATCATATCAAAATATTGAAAGTGCTACATGTAAAAAAAATTGGCTCATTCATCCTGATTTTTGAAGTTTTTAAAATAAAGGTAAAGCATAAAATACATTATATTTTTGATAATGAAGCAGAAAACAAGATTTAAAAATTTTGAAAGTGATGGTTATCAGTATCGGCTATTGGTCCATGAATGGCCGATAAATCAGTATCGATATCAGCCCCCAAAAAGCCATGTCAGTCAATCTCTACTTGTCATATGACCACTTCAACCAATTGCGTTTGACGAATGGCAAAACAACCTCAGCGTAACTTTTGCCTGAATGAGGCAAAACAGACACTATGTTACAAATAAGCAATAAAATACCAAGACACAAACATGAGATCAAAGAGTAATTATTAAGGCAACCAACTTTTTGACCTAAACTTAAAATTTTGACTTTACACAAGTTAAAGATCTTTTTGCTGTTGAAATCAAATAAAAATTTAAAGTGTGAAAGACCCAGCGAAATCAAAGTTTAAAAAAACGTCGATGAAAATCACTCCAAACACACAAGAGAAATATCCAGTGTCAAAAAATCTCATGAGGTCGGTGAGAGCGTTTTGCATTATAATATACATTAAAATCAAATACTCTTCACGCCTAGCGTACTTTCAATCATTTAGTTGTGGCAAAACAACAATATGTCAGGAGTCATAAAAAATCCAATAGTATGTCAGAATTTCAACTAAACTTGCAAAAGCATGTTAACATCTGTTGCTGTAGATTTAATGAAATGTCAATTCAAGGAAAAAAACTGTTGCAAATTCTTACCTAATGATAAATTTTGACTTTTTTCTGACCTGATAACTTTGGAGTTGCTCATGGTATCAGTGTAAAATTTGGTTTGTGGATGTCTCAGAAAATTTGAAAAGGCAGAAAAATTTGACGTTTTGAACTTTTGGTTGCCCTAGTAATTCTGAAAATTACATTGTGTAAATGCCATTACGTAGATGACATTAACTGAAGATGAATTATTACACCAACAACAGTTATGGAATTCATCCAAAAATGTAGTCCAACAAGTTGAACATAAAACAGAATTGTAGCATGTCAGTTTACAATATTTTGTGACAAATGACTTTAGTTACTTGAAACAGAAAAGGAGAACAGTATATATTGTTGCTGCTAGATTATTTTTTTGAGTAACATTCCCCGAAAAATTCTATAGCACTGCTTCAGCAGTATCACAGAGTAGTTGACCATCACACATAATGCTTCATAAGATACAGTACACACAGATATTGATATTGCATTGTGTAACGTCTTCACTCCCACACGCAAAGCACTAGATAGTAAACATGCATCACAGTAAAGAGAAATACACAAATACATGTAAGAAGATGAGGATATATACATGGTGGTAGTAGAAAGCATACGCTTGATGCTGCGAATGCATTTGCTGTACTTTGATAAAATACAAGCTTATAAGACACACGCGTGAATGTTGCCATCATAATTATCATAATGAAGAACTGCATAGACTTCCAAGTACATGAATGTATAGAAATGCATGAGGGAGTTGGAGGCTGCAAAGGACCAAGGGTCATTTGAGCTGCATACCTCTGAAGGATGAAGTTGCTTATAATGTAAAAGGAACAGTATACACTAGTTAGTAAAAGTCTTTTGCTCTGGGTATAAAATGTAATATGTGCAATGCAGTTTAATATGTGAAGATGTTTTAATGTTCTGGTATGTATAGGATGGTTTCATCCATCGTGATTGCTGCAGTCCTTAACACTTTGGGGTCGGGTCGGGCCGGTTTCGAGAACTCTCATGCCAAAACAACCGGACCGCACGTGGCTTTGCGAGCGTGTAACTCAAGTGCCAAAAGTGATAGAGAGCTGTTCAAAAGCTCAAAAGGCGTGGCAAGCCTAGTTTCCAATGAAAACTTCAGCGAAATACTTTGGTCTAGCAGTTGGGCCCTAAACCAGGCAACATGAGCCAAAATGACCCAAAAGCTGTTTCACTTATGATGTCACTCACAAAAAATCCGCCACCCCCAACCAAAAAAATTTGTTCAAATTTCAGAATGAAAGACTAGCTGATCCGTTTGAGCCATTGAACAGCTCTCTAGCGCAATTGGTGGAAGAGCTATGGCGTTGGTAAGGCAACTGACAACTGCTGGTATTAGGCCGAAATCCAGGTACGATATATTCGTAGTCTGGCTTTCAAAGTGTTTAACTATTGTGAGTCAACTCTCAATCAAGTGTGCAAGCGAATGCACAAACAGGCGAACATGTGTTGCAAGTACGTACTCCCTGTGTAGTGTGTAGGCATATGTGCCTATGCTGGGATTTCACAAGTAGGTAAACAACACCGTGCGATGCATTAGCAACAAAAACCATCACTTTATTGCGATGAAGAACCATACAACATCAAATTCTGCACACACCTGGGCCGTTGCTTGGTGTGACCTAGGCACATTTTTTGACAAAGGCTGAAAGAGAGACTGCTAAAACAGCCTACCAACACAACTAGGGGCGCATCCCGGGGGCCTGTTTGGCTGTCATGGCAGGCCCCTTTATACCGCAGGTAGGCTACTCAGTATTAAAGCTGATGATAAAATATCACTGCAGGTCTCCAATGCAGGTGGTTTGGAGCAGGCAACAGCCTGCATCTCCCTTACTAACGTTGCGTAGTACTTTTACGAAACAACAACAACTCTGCCTTGTCTAAATGGCGCCTGCGCAATGACAATGAACAATTCACGTTTTTGAACACTATAAATTGATATTGTGTAGAACGCACAAGTTTCAGAATTTCCTCCTCTGGCAGTGCCAACTCGAATGCAAGCAAAGCTGTCAGAAGCTCATACACTGCCACGCACACGCAGCGCTGTTTTGTAATACTGTATTTCGCTTGATAGCGAGAGGACACAGTCTCCAATTGCAATCATTTTCCAGTTTCGGCCCAATTTTGTTTGTTGTTTACACTTACTAAATTACCACTAAATCAAATCAGTTTTGGCATTCCTCACGGTCACGTCATGTAATGTGAGTTTGTTTCAACTGAAGCTATATTTTTACAGGGAATTTCTTATGATAAAAGGCGCGACAGCCAGCGTCAGAAATTGTGGTCGCAAATCTGAACAAAATGTCAGTCAAGCGCTGCATTTCAAAAATAGCCTTTTTAGAATTGACCAGTTGGTGATGTTGTTTTCTGCGCAAAATGTCCTGTATTGATTTGGAGTAAGTCACTAAAAATTACGATGTAAAATCATCAAAGCGTTGCAACTCAATCGTTCTTCTCCGCAGTGATTTCGCAAGTATATTTCTAACATCGCCATCTTTGATAGACAGTGCTCCACAGATGCAGTTGTGCAGCCGATTGTCAGCTTCGATTTTATAAGTGTATGTATGTATGGATAAAAAGCTCTCGTTGCCAGTGGTGCATATAGCCTGAAAAAGGGGGTCTGTCACGGAAGGGCATCTTTTGATATCACTTCTCAGCATAAAACCACACTTTTTCTTAAGACTATAAATAGACTGATGAATTTTGCAATGTTGCCAAAGCATTATATCGGCAAAATTCCACATACAGTGTATCGGCAATATGTGCTCATAAACCAAGTGTTTGGAAACCCAAGTTGCTACCTCATGTATGATTAATTACCGCAAGTTCTCTGTACTGTTCCTTACAACGCGCAGCCCTCCTCCGGCTGCATCAAGTAGTGCACAATATTCAGACCCCTCCGCAATCATTGCAATAAACTGGTCTATGACGTAACAATCACTCCCAGGTTTTATGCGGTAAGCAGATGGCTGCCTGTGAACAACGCCGTGGTGTTTGACTATCTTAGTGACCCAGGTTTGCACAGAATTCCATGCTATGCGCTTCTTCATCCCACTGAAGTATTGTCTGAATGTTGCAAAATATCAGCATCGGTTACCTGCAATGTAAAATATAAACATCAGTATCGGCCCATAAAAGTCTTATCAATCAAGCTCTACCTAAAATCCAATCAAAATTGGTTAGTAGCCTAGCGCAACTAACTATTTTGTGTAGAATAGATAGTGATATTGATCTCATGGTCAAAACACAGGAAAGATTGCAAATTATCATTGTTTCCGGTCACAGCTCATTACATCACAATCGATGTTTGTTCCTACGAACATGGTGCTGAAAAGATACTTAACTTGTGGAACAATCAGCAAATGCCATCCATACAGCAATGAGAGCTGTTCATCCATGCGTGCATACACTTATAAAATCAAAGCTGACAATCAGCTGCACAACTGCGTCTGTGGAGCACTGTCTATCAAGATGGCGGTGTTATGTGCTTGTCAAATCACTGCGGAGAAGAATGATTGAGTTGCAATTGCACTGATGACATTACATTGTAATGGAAAAGTGACTTAAACTTGAAATCAGTATAGGATTTCTTGCGCAGAAAACAACATCGTCAACTGGTCGATTCTAAAAAGGCTATTTTCGAAATACAGCGCTTGACTGATATTTTGTTCAGATAATGCGACCACAATTTCTGAGGCTAGGTGTCGCACCTTTCATTATGATAAATTCCTTGTGAAACAATAGCTTCATTTGAAACGAACCCATGTTGCTTGGCATGACCCTGGGGAAGATCTAAACTGATTTTATTTGGAGAGAAAACCTAGTAGGTGTAAACAGTAGAAAACAAACAGATCGCGTTTGGACCTTGTGTCCTCTCGCCATGAAGCAAAATATTACAAAACAGCTTTGTGTGTGCGTGGCAGTGTACGAGCTTCTGACAGCTTTGCTTGCATTCGAGTTGGCACTGCCAGAGGAGGAAATCCGAGACATGCGCGTTCGACACAATATCAATTTAAAGTTTTCAAAAACGTAACTCGTTTCATTGTCATTGCGCAGGTGCCATTTAGACAAGGCAGAGACGTTGTTGTCTCGTAATAGCACTGTGCAAAGTTACAAGGAAATGCAGGCTGTTTCCTGCTCTAAACCATTCGCTTTAGAGACCTGCAGTGACAACATTTGATATTTTATCGGTTTTAATGCTGAGTAGCCTACCTTCATTACAAAGGGGTCTGTCATGACAAACAGACCCCCTGGATGCACCCCTGCTCATTGCTGTATGGCTGACGTTTTCTGAATGTTTGACAGTTAAGTATCTTTTCAGCACCATGTTCGTAGGAAAAAACATCGATTGTGATGTAATAAATTCACTGTGACCAAAACCAATGATAACTTGCAAATTTGACAATGAGATCAATACCACTACCTGTTCTACAGCAAATAGCTGGTTGCGCTATACTAGTCCTACTAATCAAGTTTGATTGGATTTTAAGTAGAGCTCAATCAACAAGGCTTTAGTAGGCCGATACCAATGATGTTATTTTCAATGCCAATAACCGATGCCGATATTTTGCAACACTCAAACCACAGTTGAGAGTCAATGCTTCACTGCGATGAAGAAGCGTATGACATGGAATTCTGCGCAAACCCGGGTCACTAAGATAGTAAAAATAACAGCCTTTTTCGCAGGCATCCATCTGCTTACAGCGCAAACCCTGAGAGCAGATGTTGCGTCATAGACCGGTTTATTGGAATGATTGCGGAGGGGTCTAAATATTGCACACTACATGATGCAGTAGGAGGGCTGCACTTCATGAGGAACAGTACAGAGAATTTACGTTGAATAATCATAGACCAAGTAGCACCTTGGATTTCCGATCACTCTGTGCAGAAAACTAGCACAGCGGCTTTTAACACTTTGAGAGCCGGTCTACGATATATTCATACTTCGATGTCGGCCTAAAAAACAGCAGTTTTCGGTTGCTTTACCAACGCTAGATTCTGGATTTGCGCTCGATTCGTGTTTTTGGCGAACTAGACAACCAAACTGGGCAGTTCGATATTTCCTTATCTTATTTCATCTTATGCAGTGGGCATCAACCTTCAAAATATGTTAGTGGACCTCTGGGTTAAATGGAGCCCAGTTGGGAACAACTGTTGTAGCTCTATCATTGTACCACTTCTCATAAGGTTAATTCTTTTAATTTTGTGAAATATTTTAAATTTAGGTAATTATTGCAGCAGTATATAAAACATCATCAACAAGCCGTCTGTTCGCTGTTCGTGGTGCAGATATCCCTTCAGAGCTACAGAATCGCACATATGTGAAGTAAGTACATGGTTGCTTGAGTAACATTTATAACACATTTTGTATAAAATTGTTTTGAATAGATGTCAAATTATTTTGTACCAGCCAGAGTAGCCAAGTCCACCTTGAAAAATAGGCCAAATTGTGTTGGGAAATGCCAAACAGGACAATGATACACCACTTTTTTTTGTGACAAAACACCTGAAGGCTGAAAACCTTGGAAAGTAGGCAAAGGGAAACTGGGCTGAGAAGGCGGACCTTGAAAAGACTTTGAAGCGTTTCAGTTGCTTTTAAAGAGTCAGGTAAATTCTGGGCTACCAAAATTCTGCCAAGTTATCATTTGGCACTTGTTAAAACTTTGAGAGCCGGCCTACGATATATTTGTACTTCGATTTCGGCCTAAAATAACAGTTTTCGGTTGCCTTGCCAACGCCCTAGCTCCTCTGCCATTTGCGCCAGAGAGCTGTTCAATGGCTCAAACAGATCGCCAAATCTAGTAGATTGCACTCAAAAAAATTTTTTTTCGTTGGGGAGTGAGGATTTTTTGTGAGTGACGTCATAAGTGAAGTAGTTTTGGGGCCATTTTGCCTTATGTTGCCTGGCCTAGGGCCCAACCGCTAGGCCAAAGTGTTTTGCTAAAGTTTTCATTAAAAACTAAGCTCGAGTCCAAGTCTTTTGAGCCTTTGATCGGCTTTCTAGCGTTTCTGGTTCAAAAGTTATGATCTAAAATAAACAAAGTAATTAATCATCTAATTAGCTAATTAGTCTAATATTTTTACTAACTTACATCACAACTTTTGAACCCAAAACCCCAGCAGGTCATCCAAAGTATCAAAAGACTCAGATTGTATCCTAGTTTCCAGTAAAAACTTCAGCGAAATACTGCCACCTAATGGTTGGAGCCCAGGGCCAGGCAAAGTGGGCCAAGGTGGCCTAAAAGTCCTGCACTTATGATGTCACTCACAAAAAACGCGCACCCCCCAAGCAAAAAATTATTTTTCGAGTGTAGTCTACTAGACTTGTAGCATTTTTTGAGACTTTTACCGAGTCTGTAGAGCAAACCGGTCTGGAGAAATTTTCGCGCAAAGCCACATTCATTTACCGTATTTCCATGAATAAAAACCACAGCTACTTTTTTTTTGTACGTTTTGTGCGGCTTCTATTCAAGGGTGGCTTCTATTTTTTTTTTATGTGAACGTTTTCTTCAAGTGTATCTGCCATAAGTTAACAACACATCTGAAACAGTAAGTCAGCTGCAAATTTATTGTCTCTTTTGTTAAACACTCATAAACAAGGTTTTCACGTGCTACCCTACCACTAACCCGATAGCTGCTATTATTGCTCCATCTGTGTCAAGCAAACAAAACCAAACAGGAGATGTGTTAATTAGGTACAACAAAATTATGCGCTCTCTTTATTCTGCACTTTCTTGATTGACAACTGATTTTTTTGCATGTGCAAGCTCTCAATTAAAATTTCCCATTAAAACCACAGGGTTTTTCCCATTTCCCATTAAAACCACAGGTCATGAAAAAACAAACTCACTGTTTGTCTCCCTGTAAAAGCGGACGGGACAAAAACGAAACCATATGTGGTAATTCCAGCTGCAAAAGTCAAGAAAGAGCATGTATCTATCCCTGGGGTTGTGGTGGCAGCAACGTGAAATAGCTGGATGAACGAAAACCTTACTTCGGATTGGGTTGAAAAGGTGTAGACAAACTTTTCCTTTGCAAAACGCATGCTTGTGTGGGACTCTTAACACTTTGAGAACCAGGTGGTTTCGGGGATTTTCGAAAAAAAAAACGCTTAAATTCACGTGGCTTTGCGCAGCAATTTCTCCGGTCCTGTCTGCTCTACAGACCTGGTAAAAGTATCAAAAAACGTGGCCAATCTTGTGGATTACACACGAAAATAAATGTTTTCTTGGGGTGTGCGGGTTGGCTGTGAGTGACGTCATAAGTGGAGGACTTTTAGGCCACGTTGGCCCACTTTGCCTGGCCCTGGGCGCTAACCGTCAGGTGGTAGTGTTTGAATCTAGTTGTGCTTTCTCATCTAGAATCAGTTTTATGTGGTAAACGGCAACATTTGTTTAATTGCTAGTTACATAATAAACCAACAGCAATTGCAATAAGCAGCACACAAGAGTAGCGTCTCTAGCAGATCAGGCATTAGTGACAGATTAAACTCCCTCATATGTAATGACAGATTAAACGCCCAGTGGCGACTCAGGTACTCGGTAGTTATTGGGAAAGAATTGAATGTAGTTTGACTTATCTAAGATTTGCTTCATTTAATGCGCCTTGAAATCCGGTGCGCTTTATGTATGGAGAAAGAACTGCTAGAATTCAATTTTTGATACTGCGCTTTATAATCCTGTGCGCCTTACGGTCCCGAAAATATGGTATACTACTGTCAGACCTCGTTTATGTGAACTGCTTTTTGTCAAATATGTCAGTTTAGCGAGGTATCCAGAAAATCGGAATCAGACCTGTAGCCACGGTGGGCATTGGGGGGAAATCCATTTTTTTGTGCTTCTCCAAATTTTGTTTTGCCAAGAAATTTTTTTATTAAAAAATATAATAAAAACAGAAATCGGGACTCCCGAAAAATGTTTTGTGCCCCCTAAACCTGTAGACCTAGGCTACGTGTCTGGCCTAAGCGAACGTTGAAAAGGGAAAGAGAAACAAACTGTAGACGCAGACCAAATGTCAACTTCAGCAAATATGTAGACTGCATGTGAAATATAACTAAATGAAACACTCATAGTTGTTTTTGTTTATTAGCAGATCCATATACATAAGCAAGTATACATTCAGAATGACATTGAAACGCTAAAAAAACTTCACAGGATACCTGTAACTGCGTCCTGCAGGATTTGCTAGTGTTACATTAATTGATCGTAGAAAATTGACTTTCACAATTCCATTGTGATTTCATTAACAACTAAGTAACAGTTGGCGTAATCCGGTTTAGCGTTTTTTTTTCTACTGATATAGCACATCCGTTCCTCAATTTCCGAGTCGGTGTCAGACAGCAAGATTTCCAGATTAAAGGGGTGAAATGCGTTGGCAGAAATCTGTTCTTTGCAATTTGTTTCAAATAGCAGGGATTCTGGTTTATTGGAGTTCGGACAAACAGGTCTGACTGCATTTGGAATAGATTGTGGTGTTGATTTCATTGTCAAAACACGTAAGAAAAAAATTTATCATTGCTTTCGGGCAGAGATCATTTATTACATCACAATCGCTGTTTGTTCTTATGAATATGGTTCTGAAAAGATAATTAGCTTGTCGAACATTCAACAAAATGTCAGCCATACAGCAATGTGAGCTGTTTATCCATGCATGCATACACTAACAAAATTCATGCTGACAACCAGCTGCACAACTGCATTTGTGGAGTGCTGTCTATCAAAGATGGCGGTGTTATAAATGTACTTGCGAAATCATTGCGGAGAAGAACGATTGAATTGCAGTTGCTCTGATTACTTTGCATCATAATGTAAAAGT
>JGI24021J15306_10005543_pt1 | contig 15011 bp, 5 predicted proteins | sample Ectturendosymbi1_FD_15306 | JGI IMG/M metagenome (IMG submission 15306)
TTGCTTTCGCTTCTTAGTCACAAAGTAAGTGACTTTTATCAGCACGAAAGCGCAGAAAACCCACGAGCAGAACAAAGGAAAAATCGCGGCAGGAAACCTCATCCTCGACTTGGAACTTATCCAACAGTAATGGTACATCGGTATGGTTGTATTTTTGTAGATGGCCATCTTCCTGTACGGATCGGTTTGGTCCATGTAGGTATTTGTCATGAATCCTGCTGAAGCAGCTATAGCCACAATTAAGCCGGGAAGACCCCAGCCTACGAAATAACCGAACCTTCGAGCAGGTTTCGGATTTTTGTTGCTGTATTCCAAAGCTTTGCTTGATATTTTAACAAGTAAGACCATTGCCTCCACGGTCATCCAGCCTCCTGATTATAAAAAACAAGCATAACGTGGTGTGAACAAGGAGTACAAACTGTTTTTGAGAGCAAGCACTTTTTCCGCTAAAATAATGAACGATTGGAATCTTTTAAAATTTTGCAAGGAGTAATCAAACTCTTTGATGCAGATAATAAAAACCTGTAAATTTCAAAGCTCAACATACTTGCTCCGACTTCAATATTTTTAACTTTTTTTGCAACAATTCCTTGTCGTTTCAAATTTTCTTCAGCTTGTTTAACTTCAGTGTGAAACATCAATATTTTGCGCCTAGGAACACACACTTCTGCTTGTTTCCAATTTGCATGAGCGATTATACACCAACAGCTTTTTAAATAAATGACAACTAAAATAAAACCACAATTCACCTTCATCGGAGACTTTTGGTAATGCTTGACTAATTGTGACGATCATAGTAGCAGTATGGTATATGATTAAACTTTATCAGATATGCTCCAGTAAGATTAGGGCAAGATAAAATAAGGCTTGTAAGTGCGAACACGAAAAACAAGTCGAAAGTTGGAATAATGACGTTTTGCAATATTTTTCACGGCATTGCTTTTCGGTAACTGTCTCAAGACATCGTTTAAGTTCCACTCTCACTGTTGCATTTTGCAAGCCCGAAGATTTGTAAAGCCATAAACATGTAATTTGTCTAGCTCTAACAATTTCAGGTTTCCAGTCATTGTGCACAGCCATTTTAGAGCGCATCTTACCCGAAGTCAGCAAAAAATAATGAATGAGGATGGTAAGAAGCTCACAACTCCTGTGATTGTTCACTGCAACTTCTTGAAATAGACAGCAAAAATGGAGAAGCATCAATGCCAAGGTCAGATTGATTTGTACAAAAACGCGGTCGCTTTTTAGGACTTTCCTCAGTTTGATGAGGATGATGAAAGTAGCGGCAAGACAGACAACCGATACTGTTTCAGCAATGTAGCTGAAGATCTGAAAAGATTTTCAAACCTGAATTTAGAATCCCTTGCGACTAAGAATGCTGTTTAGGAAGCAATATCGAAGGTACTGCAGTATTTGTTTATCTTCAAATGGAAGCCTTTGCCTTTCCCTTGTTGGTTATGCTCCTTCTTCAAAAAAATTTTAATGGCGTTCATTTGGTTTGCGCAAAAACCGAATCACAAACGAATTTCAATTTTATATGAAATATATTTTTGTCATATTTGTGTTATTTTCGTCATNGATCAATTAGTCATATCAGGTCAGCTTAGGTCAGTATTTTCTGAGTNTGATTGTATAGACCTTAGGCAAAAATATGTACTAGCAATTTTGTATAGGTTGAGAAACTGATAATATTTTGACCGATNATCACTGTAAAGTTTGTAAACTTGATATCGAGTGGAAATATTTNTTAAAATCCCAGTGCGTTTGCTACGATAAAGTTTTCTAAGTCACCGCGTGAACAAACTTGCAAATAGAGTACTCGTGTTCATAAAGTTTAATTTGTGGTTACATAAAAACCTTTTTAACGACAACATTGAAATATTTTTACATTGATATGTTTTGGAATCGCCAAACGATAAATTATGTACAAATATTGAGGTCATTTACGAATAAATCTTTTATATGTTTCGTTGACTATAGTTCGTGAGACTTTTCATGCAACCCGCGTAAAGAGGTTGTCTATCAGGTTGATTTACATAAAAGTCTCCTTCTGCCCAAACGACAATCGGTGATTTCTATTGAGCCTGTAGGTCATCACTGCTCCTGAAAAAGCCAGCAGACCTGCCGTATGTTTATTAACTAACCCGGGATTTTGTACAAAATATTTTAATGGTTGTACATTAGTATCCATCTACGATTATAAAAAATCAAGAAAGCCAATGTGAACCTTGCTACTCGCCTGCACTTCCCGAGGGATGGTGGTCGCACTCGCCGACAGTAGTACTGCAAACATGGTTGTATGATTGCAAGCGCAGGTTGTCATTTTGGGGTTTTCATTTTTGACGTGTTGACAGCCATGCTGCGAAAACCTCCCTTGCGAAAAGTCTACGAAACTGCAACGAGGCTGGAGAGATGTCAGTATTCTTCGTCCACCACCTGACTTCATGATATCTGAGACTTGCTGGTCCAGTTTAGAAGCATCCACCGGGAACGAAAATTCCGCTGACAGGTTAAGAAACCCTCTTCCACTAGCCAGGTACCCAGCAATGTTGAGGAAAGGACTACCTGGGAGTAGATGCGTTTCTGAGTGAACTGAGTATGGGGATCCATCCTTTTCATACCTATCTGGCAATATCGGGTCAAGATTATAGATGGAAAGATTTAAGTCTGCAACTCCGACAACAATCGTTTCTCTGATGGTCTTGCCAACATCTGCAGTTACTGTGATGTCATCGATTTCAAGCATCACTGAACGTCTAACTATCGGGTTGATCGCAACCGATGCCATTCGGAAACCACTGCCTTGAATCAGAGTAACGTTTTCTGTAGAAACGTTCAGCGCCAGTTTTTTCAGATGTGCTTCAATACTTTGGAGCACAGACATGTTGTTGAGTTTTTCCCTCGTTTGATTTTGCATTTCCGAATCGATTGGCGTCGAACGATTGTCACAGCTATTTTCCAAGTTTACCTCGAATTTGTCTGCAGAAACAGAGTCAAGTTCTTGTAAAGTAGACGTACGATTTGGAGTAACCTTTGATACCTATGTGTTTAGAGAAAATGTTTTAAGAAGCCTGTCTCGATACACATACTGTTGTACAGCTAACAATGATTAAGCCAGTAGTTCAGTTTCACCGGGGTACTGCAGCGCCAACGGCGCAGCAAGATCCAAGGCAACTTAAATCTTCATCAAAGGTAGTGTGAACGTACCGACCGGTTTCATTCGCTCTTGACAAAGGTACTGCAACTTCATATAGCTCTAAATGGGCGCCATAAGCACAGGGGTTTGTGGACCACAGCGGCAAACCATTACATTGCAGGTATTTAAACGATTATTCGTAAATCTTATAAAATTACCTGGAACCCAATGCGAGATACTCGTTTGAAGTCTTAGAAGAGTTCCAAACGAACAAAATATCAGTGTCGAGAAAACAGTTGTTAAAGTTCTAGTTTGCATATGAAATACAGGATGAAGCAGAATGTGGGTGCGCAGATTTACCCTTTGAGACACATTCTCGATGCTTTATTTTTGGAGAGCATGTTAGGGACTTGGGGAAAAGGTTCCGTTGTCTAACTCAGTTAACCCAAAAATGTGACTTAGCAGTTTCTGTTTGGGGATTTTCTTTATATAACTTTCAAAAACGAACACCTTGTTTCTAGTTTTTGCAGTAGTGACACTCGTAAAAAACAAATTCAAACAAAATCTTGGATTTTGTGATTCTATTTGAATAAGAGCTGATGATGCCTATTTTGTAGGCGAAATATATACTCTGTAAGATCGTAGTGTCCGATTGTGTGCTGAGAAAGGATTTCTTTCTCTAGACAAAATCTTGGATATGGTTTGTTTTGTAAGAAAGTAAATAATAAAAAAGAAATGATTCAGTAAATCCAGACGTATAGTATAAGTAAAAATAGGACCAATCAGCCATTTTTTATTTTAAACTTCAAAATGAAGTTTCGTTCAGGTCAAGGGACTTGCAACGTGGATTTTTCTTTTTGATGTGACATTTCGGTCATTTGTCCGAAATAGTCATTTTTTCGTTTTCTGATTTCTTTCTTATGACTGAAAAAAGCATTACGGCCGAATTGACTTAATTTTTTTCTGTCATTCAAAACAAATTCGTTCAGCGGTCGAAAAATGACTGAAAAAAATTTTGCCTATCGTTCGAACAACTGTTCAACTGAACGAGCTGTTCAGGGAACGGGTCTACAAAGTTCTGTTTTGTTCTTCACCTGCAATGGCATTCACATCTTTGTCCATTAATCGCTGCAGAGAAACGTTGATATAAGATACTTCTGCAAAAACTCACGAACTCAACTGCTTCTTTTTTAGGTAGTTTTGCACATTTTGTATTGAAGAAGTGGTTTCAAAAATAGCAGCGCATATTCTTTTACACTTCAAAAATTGAAGCCATATCAACTTCCATGTGGAAACTATACACCGTACAAGACATAACACAACTGCACAAAGTGTAGGTTGGATTGTGACGCAGGGTCACAATTTGTAATAATTATTGTAAATTATAATTTATGGAACTTTGCTGCAGTTTTTTTCCTAAACGTAATGTAAGTGTGCAATCCGTGGGGCATTGGCACCGAGTTGCTATTTATGACGACCTGAAGAGGAGTAAACACAGCGAATGAGTAGTGATAACAACATATTGCGTTTGACGAGCGATCTGTGAAGTAAACATTTCCGGCGTACCTACGTGCATTGCAGGTTTGCAATGTCTAAAACACTTCCTGTGTAACATATGCTCTCTTCTAATAACGTCCACAACGAATAAGTGACTCTCTGCAATTAGTCAGCCTTCGAATCGCCGTGATCAAAACAGGAAGTTCTGACTGGTGGTAAGATTTCACGAGGCCACTAGGCCTTGCAGTGTTTGCATTATGATGTTCATTGACTTATTTTTTGCAGCAGAAATACGATTTTATGACTCATAATAAGAACAGTAAAGCACGATGCAAGAGATCTGTCTTAGTCGTCGTGGTGACAATTGCAATTTGTGTGAATAGAAAGCTTCATAGAATGAAGTCGACGACAAAACAGGAAAACAATCGTACTTGAAAAAAACAGTTTTTTCTCATTAATGTGGTCAGGACCTGCAAAGACTCCCCAGGAGTCTGCATCAGTTGCTATTTCACAAGTTTTTCTCCCCATCCCACAGCCTGATATTAGCATCATGATGCAGCAGCGGCGTACGCAGAAAATTTTCATGGGGGGTCATTGAATGGCAAATGGTAGTCATTAGTATTTATTATGCGCTGTTTGTGACGTCACCGTTTGACGTCATATCCATGTTTCCAAACCAACGTTTGGCGAAGTTTGTTGACACAATATGCATATTCTTCTACACACACTCTCCTTATCTTATGTGTCATTACACTGAAGATAAACAAACCGCGTTCCTAGTTAGGATATAGGAGAAAAATACACCCAACGCTACGATGCAGCACTTCAGAAGCGCAAAAATATTAGGCTGCGTTAAAAAAGGGGAGTAAAACGCACTCATCACTTCGTCAGAGCAATTTGCAACTGTAAAATAAGGCTGCGCTGATATCTCGTCAAATACGAACAGTCGAGCACAGAAGGCGTGCGGCTGGAATGGCAGGGGCACACCACGGTTTGCAAGATCTAAAATAGCTAAACTACAGAAGAATTGAGAATGTGCACAAAGTACGCAAGAAAACTTTCTTTTTTTTTGTTATGCGTAGAAGTGCAGCAAACTTTTTGTTTTCTTTTTTCCTGCTGAGGCATTATCACATACATGAATGCTTCTATGTTAACAACTCCTGTTTTTGAGTTAGTGCAACAGTTTTATCATGCTACAGAAATTGGTAATGTAGCCAATGCGGTCAGTGCTTGCCCTGATCAGCCTTAGCAGACAACATAAAGACAATTGTTTCGGATTAAGAGAACTAAGAGAACAATCTTAAACATGCATAGTGCACGTGCGTAGTCCAGCCCGAGCTCGACCTTAATTTCGCGCACGTTATTTCCTGCATCGTCCCACGCAGTGACCTGCTGTGCCTGTTCAGACGTGTAGAGGCTACTTCGCAAATAGCTCCGTATCCTCAACATGAACTAAAGCAAAGCATGTCAAAGTCTTACTCCAACCCAGAAAGCATACAAGATGCTAAAGAAAACATTTATACAACCATACAGTCTTGGGAAAAAGTCCAAGCTTTATGAAGAAACATGGGAAAATTGAAGAAAACACAAACTTAGTAGAAAGCCCAAGACAAACCGCTGGCTTAGCAAGAGTTGCACAACTACGGCATAAGGACCAAGCACATGACTAGAAATACGTCACGAGTAATGACGACAATATTTATGTAAGCCCAAAAGAGCAAAAATAAACAAGACTTGGAAAGAAAAGCAGCCGCTCCAAACACGATATGGATACTTTTCGTAAACCTGCCATGACATGACAATTCAGGAATGGACTTTCTTCACAAACAAACTATGGCATGATGATTCAGGAACGGATGCCTTTTGCAAACAGGTCATGAAATGACAAGTCAGGAAAACAACCACATTTGGAAATATGAGCTTGAAAACCTCCATATTACGTCACGAAACCAAGGACACACCCACCAAATGTGACAACCTAATTCCAAAACGTGTCAAAGAAGTAAGGACACCTCATCCAAAGAAGGGTGCCTACCGTCATATGACACAAAACGAACCGTGGAACAGCTCAGAAGATATGGTCATGTGATGAACACATGACGTACGACGCTTCCTAGATGCAGAAAAGAAACCAGAAAATTACTATATAAATTACTGCGCATTTTTACATGAATTCAGTCTTCTTGACTCGGTATTAACAAGGTAAACTTTGTGACAAGGTATTAAAAAGATAAAGCAGTTAACCGCGAATAAAAGACCCTACTGAAAAGTAATACTTATGTGTGGTACACTCTGACACTCAGGAAGATGCAGTAAAGATATAATTTCTCGTGGTAGAATTTCTGCGCAACATTTATTCTTGCATTGAAATGGGCTAGAAATATTCTTTTAAAGGCGGTTACACCGTCTGCAGAATGGCAAAAACTGTCCTGGATATTAGCTTTCCCGAACCTACGTTAAAATTAAAAAGCTATGTCTAAAATGCCACTATTCCAGTGATATTAAAATACCACAAAAATTTGTTATGATACGGACGTGAGCTGACGTACTGATTCGAAGCGTATGTGGTGTGTTGTACTTGTGCCTGCCTTTTAGACGTGCAGGGCGAAAAAACAACAACCCACGATACCGTATAAGCATTTGACCAGAAGTAGGTTTTTGTCTGTAGTGTGCTTCAAGTAAACACCCAAACGATATTAGATGTTTCCAGTTTGAATTTGTTTTTTCCGAGTGTCACTTCCATTGATAGTAGCTAGTTCGAAAAGAAAGTCTTCAGTGTACTTTCAGTCTGTGCCAACGAATACTCTGCAACAAATCAGTGTTTTCTGATTGACGCAAATTCTAGCATTCGGCAAAAAATGTTGATAAGGTGGCAAAGACATCTGCACAAAAGATACGCAATTGTGTAGGTTGATACAAAAATTGTACCCTTTTTTCTAAACATGTTTTGCTTCGCTTCTTTTCGGAAAATGCGAACACACAACGGAAAGAAGGCCGAAACGGGAAACCAATAATAGAGATTCCTGCTCGGCCAGGTTCACTCTATTGTTATTGCTTGTGAACCACCACATTGTTGAAGCGCTTCCCAGTTTAGTGCTCTGGGCGTGTGACGCAATACGGCGACACACTTCACACTTGCATCAATATTGCACTATCTATTCTAGACGAAAATACTTAGCAGATTTTTTTCGTTCTTCTGATGGATAAAGAAATGCGAAACACATCTATCAGATGCCTTTTACCACGTAACTTTCAACTTATTTGGCTTTTCATCCATAAAGCAATTCGCATGGAGAATTCGGACAAGAATACTAGTTAAGAGCACAAATTTTCGTGAATGTATCTTTCAAAGACTATGTCAACAAAAGTAAACTGTCAATATATCGATATTAACCTTAAAAGAGCATTAAAGGTAAAACAGCCTCAGTTGCCTGGCAACATATACACCGGAACCCAACCAAATATATCAATTCCACTGCCTAATAAAGCAGATATGGCTTGGCATCTCCAATAGCCACTGCCTTTTGAAGTTACAAGTATTGTTTTCATAAAGCAATGTCTTATGAAGTAGGGAATGAAAAGTAAATACATTTTAACAGGAATCATTCCTTCCGAAATTTGTTTTTGTTTTAGTCTCATCGACAATCGCGAACCTCGTAATTGTGGTTAAGCTCCACCTTGGAATCCATAACTGTGTCAAACTAATCCTTTTTTGGTGCTCATTTTATTGTACAGTACAAATAGCTTTGGTGTTCTCAAAATAAATCACGTATGCTCTGAAAGTGTACCAAAATCTACTTGCTCAGTGGTCCGCACTGAGCAAGCAGATTTTTTCTATGCCAGGGTAATCTGGCAGCAGAGGCAGCAGTGGGGAAAGAAACGAGTAACTTTCGTGTTAGACAAGTCAAAAACATTGGATGTTGGCAACAATGGCAAAGGTCACAGATTGAGCACTAGAGTTGAAATCAAACCCCAACACTTCTAAGCCTAATACAGTTCGAGCTGTCGGCATTGAACAGTGAGTCAACTGAGTTAGTGACCGAATCGGGTGCAGTGCTAATCTAGCCCTGGGGTGGTCAACCTTTTCCACAGAATAAGCCAAATCTTTCAAAACGCGGAATATCGATGCGTAATACCATCGGTTATTTCTTGTACCGATGTTATTTCACATCATATGTGATTAACCAGGTAATATTTCAAATGTAAATTAAATATATGGTGAAGCAACAAATAAACTTCACATTTATTTACGTTGGATTGTGACTGTAAGTTTGTGCTTATTTCAACAGTTTTTCAATGTTTGGTGTTAAATTTATTACTGAGAACAGTAAAGAATTCTTCAAATTTGAATGAGTCAGGCGTGTACTCGTTTTGCTTTTAATCAATTTAGTAAACGAAATGCTTTTTCACATGTGTATGTCGTTCCAAAACGTCATATAATTCTGAGCGAATTATCTTAGTACTTGGAAACTTTCACACAGTAAGGATCGCCAGAAACAGAAGTTTCAGAAGAACGAGGAGTTGAAGGAAGCTCATCAGATTTTGTTTCCAATATTTAATTTGCTTTCAAGTCAATGAGCTCTGCTTTTACGTTACTTGCCATTTTCATTGTATTTTGCTCATTACGTGAGAGTGGGATGATAAATGCGAAAATGCAGTCTTCTTCTTCAGCAAAATCACAAAAGTGACTTTTAAATGAATCTTACAATAACTTGTTTTTTTCAGGCCTTTTTATTAAATTGCCATTATCAGCAGCACATTCAATATGCTCCTTTAAATGCGGAAACCGGCTCATATCCACATTTTCTAGCAAGTTAGGAAACAATTTGTTCATGTCCTGCAGTTTCATATTCAGATGATTGAGATGGTTATTTACATCATCTAAAAGTGCCAGATCAAATAGACAGTTGTTATCACATAAAAGAGATATTACCTCAGGTAGCTCGTTATTCGCTTCCAGAAAATCATGAACAGCTTCTTTCAAGATGATAACTGATAACTCACAAGGGATTTGTACCAAACAAAATATCGACAGGAACATTGTAGAAGTTTACTATCTTGCTTTATTACGATCACAAGGAAGCAATTCGCCACTTCAAATCTTCCAATGCACCATAGGGATAGGTTGACCACACCTGGTCTAGCCCATGCACTACTACCTCGAACTATCGCGAATTATCAAAGCAGGACATTTCAGTCAACACCACATTAAACATTTTTACAAAACAAGACAGTTTCATTATATTCGCCTTCTACTTCCAAATTTACATAATTTTTTTCTTACACGAAGATCTGGTTCAGAATTGTTAGCAATGATTCTCGCGTGCGACATGGTGTATATCAAAAATAACTTTCAGTTCAGGGCTTTGCTAATCTAACACATTTTACATTCTGCTTCGCAAGCAGACTCACTTGAAGTAATTTTAAAACAAAATCTCGTGGATCTTTGTGTAAGATTTCTTCGGCATTCGCGTTCTGAAACAAGCAGAATAAAAAGTAACTCAACTAAATACATGCAATTAAACGGAGAAAAATGTTAACGTACTCTCACGACATACGACGCTGGCCATTCATCTTTGGTTTGAAATTATTTTAGGAAAGTTTCTGTGAACTTATTTTGTGCATGTGCACTGAAAAATGCAAAATACCAAATACTGTCTCATTTTTACCGTTTTTTAAAGTTTGTCAACCTTTCTTCATCTACTTTTGCATTTCTACAACCCATGAACTTCAAGAATTTTTACGTTTGTGCAAAGCTGCTTTATCGCTTTAGCCAACAAAAGAACTGCGGAGTCGAAAGAAAGGCACTTAAACAAATATGAAAAAATTTTTGAAAAATGGAGTGCTTTAACGGCGTTTCAAATCATGAATTTATCATGCCCACAAAAAAACTCCATTCTTACCTACACACACTTCTTCGTAGTCTGGACCGTTATCTCCTCGACCTGTTGAAGGCAAATATAAAAAAGGAATAACAGTCATTAAACTTGGAAGTTACTTGGTGTTGTAAAAAGAATAGAGAAGAAATGCAACAGGTTTTGCAAAAGAAGATACTGATTTTTTTCTGTCTTTTAAGAGTTTTGATGGTTTTGCATCGAGGTCTTGGGTTGCGTCGAAACGCGGAAAAAATGTACGAGTTGCTCTTTTTTCTCAAGTGACGTCAATTGTTTTCCTATGATGTCTGAAATTTTTCTAAAATATTTGCCGTTAAACGCTGAGGTAACTTGGAAATACTGTGACAGAAAAATTGATAGACCTGGTTGGCAACTTAGCAGCAAGTTTAATTACAGCAAGTTTGATACTGCCCATCGTCATGTCGCTGGATAATCTTCATGTCGCTCGACTGCCATATTATACAACTTTCATGCTGTCAAATGGTCTTATTGTTGTAGAACAATGTAGCCAATCTCTGATGTTTTGAATTGACTCACTACCAAATAGTTGTCCTCGAAATACCTGTGATTCGCCCAGTTTTCCTATTTATGAAACACGTGGTAAAAAGCTTTTAAAAAATGACTGGACGAATCAGGCTACATGCAAACAAGGTTTCAGGCAAAACGTCGCATAGCAAATACTCAACGCTTGTTGGGATACAAGACATTAGCGCCGGGTAAGCCTGATGTCCTTCTATGGCTATAAGAAACAACGGTCGGAAGTAAAAATTAACTACCTAGTTTCAACAAATGGGAGTATACTGTTATCTCTGCTGGTAAACGCTGATTGTTCTTATAGTCCTTCACGTTTTTTATTGTTTCAAAACTGTTAAGCTTTGCCTGTACTTCTACTTCAAAATACAAACAATAAAGAATTCACTGCAAAAACAACTTATAATAAAACGGTCGGAATTTCCAAAAATCTTCAGCAGATGCATGATTAACGAACATTTTGCCACCACAACTTACCGCCACAATCGTTGCAATTCACTGGCTTCCAATTATCTGTGTAGACGTAGACTTGGTTCGTCTTGCAAAACTCTGCATTTATGTTTGAACATGCTGAAGCAGTATTTTACATTAAAACAAAAACTTCTTGAAATACTTTTTGCAGGATGTTTCAGAAGTGCTTGTTTTTCACTAAAACATTAGATTCATCTTTGATTAAAGCATAACAAAGAATTTACAATCAAAAGTTTAGTTTATGAGTGGCGTATTGAAAATCATAGCCTAATTTCACATTCTATTATATTAGTACTGCAGGTTTCATGAAACCCAATTATCTGCTTCATTCCAGATGGAACCAATGTTTGACTGCTATAACTAAGTCAAAATCAATTTCTGCAGATAATTTTGCCCTTTAAATGCAAGTGTAATCGTTCATTTCATATGGTTGTTCTTTTCCAATTAATTACATCAATGCGCATGTGACATGCTTTTACATGCCTAAATTTTGCAAGTAAACACGAGAGTAGTATGTTCACGCTTTGTGATTTGTTGCGCGTCTGTATTAATGGAAGTTCACGAAAACGACCCGGATATAATCACAGTAATTAACATTCCGCCATAAAGTGGAACGCACCAGCTTAGCGTATGATGCTATAACTTTGATAATACTGGCAAGTTTCCTATGTGGGTTGAGAGATACCCTTGATCAATCTGCTGGGACAAAGACTTTCTGTTGCGGGATCATGGTGGTCAAGGGCTTTCTTGTTGCGGATGAGATAGAGTGCGTTCAAAAAGTGGTACCATGTGCTGAACTCAAGCGTTTGCAACTGTTCTTAACAGCAAAAGCTATAACCCAACTTTTTCGGGTTTGTTTTTCAAACAGAAGAAAGATGAAAAAAATACACACAAATTACACGATTAAAACCGAAGTTCTGTAGATAGCAAGTGTAAAGCCAAAGAGCAAGGGCATACAGTATTACAAAACAGCAAAATCGCACCATTTTTTGCAAAAAATTCTTTATTGAGAGTGAGTAATCATGTTCATCTTCTCCATATTTTACGAATAAAACGAAATCTCTTTGTGTGAATGTCTATAAAAAAAACTCAAAGCTACAAGGTGTTTGGTGATCTGTGTCCACCCCCAAGTGCTGCAAATAATGTTATAGTCCAATATTTCAGTTTTTAAAGGTAATACGTGGTTTTCATTTGAATTTTACGTTGTGCATTGGTTATTTTCAACCTCAATGGAAATTGAAATCGTTTTTGGGGGATGGAATAACGCCAAACAAAATATTTTCCAAAAAATTAAGCAAATCAAGACCTTTTTCATAAATTTTACTGGCTTTTTCCAATTCTTGAAGTTCTTACCGAGACGTAGGCCTATACGGAATATAAGCGACTGGAGTTTGAGTTAAATTACGTTTCACTAAAATCTATATAAATGAGACGAAATACGCAGCATTCAAACTTTGACTCAAGTTTGAGTCAAAATTCTCTGTTTTATTAAAATTTGCCTCTTCACATTTGTAGACCTTATTCAAATCTGCTTGTTCTGACAGTAAGGCCACTGAATAACGTCAAAACAGCTCAAGCCCAGCTGCGGATTGTTTCACACCAGATTCTGACAGCTTTGTTTCTTAAACTTTATATGTGTGTTTTCAACCGGGGCTTCGAAGCTTCAACTCACTGTCGGTCTCTGTATAGGTGTGCAAATTGTCATGGGTTTCAAACGAATTTTCTTCATTCATCGAAAGCAAGAGACGAACTGTCGTTTCGTTTCTCAAAAATTTATTTTTGGAAATCCAGTTGTACCGCAACTTAAAAAACGATTGGTTGAAAACATGCCTCTTTCGCGTTTCTATTGGTGGTTGAGAAAATATTTCCCAAACCTGGTATCGAAGTTCAAGAACCTTGACATTGGTTCAAAACTTAGCCACGTCACTGTCATTATAAATTTTAAATGCTGTAATACTGTATGCATGGGCGTCGGAAAGATTTCCTCCAGATGGCGGCAATAGTGGATTTTTCAAAGGGTAGCCAAAAAGATTTTCCAAGGGGGAAAAAGTGGTGAAATTTTATTTCAGCCATTCGAAACTAAGAAAAAAACGTTTTTGCGCTGACAATTTCATGGGAAAATGTCAAATTTCAAAATCCAGGGGGAGGCAAAGCCTCTCCCTTCCGACGCCCATGACTGTGTGCTGCCCTGACCTTGCATTTGCAAATCTTGGCTTCAAGCCAGACTCGAAGCAAGACCACCGCTTAAGCGTATTGCAGCTGTGGTGTTCTATAAAAAACGCGCAAAATCGCAATAAAGAGTGCTGTAGATATAATGCCACAGCCATGGATCAATAGCACTGTTATGTCTGTATGTCTGTTGACGTGTTGTTCAAGTATCGCCATAGGATCGTAGGTTGCATAAACCAACAAAAAAACGTCGCTTCCTGCATCGGGTGTACTTGTTTAATGTAACGAGTTAGTGCTTGTGCCTTAAAGTTTTTTTGAAAATCTACGTTCCTTAAAGACCGACATTGCCACGCAACGCTTTTCAACCATTTCACATGTTCACTCACCATTCTTGTTGCATCTGTTTTGCGATAGATTGAAAAATTCGCACTCTCCGTCTAAACAGAAAGATTTCCCCTCTCCTGGATATCAACAAAACACGGACGAATCACGAACCGTTTCAGCGACCTACTGTGGTTTGTTAAACAAACGGTAATTTAGGTATTTTTATCAGCAGAAGTTTCGCATACTTAACAAGAGTGTAAGTGCAGACAAATATTGGAAAAATATGATTTTGATTTGTATCCGTCGAAAGAAATTTTGTGGTTATTAATTGTGCTGCTTCCATCAACAACCTTCTCAATATAACCAAAGGTAATATCAAATTTCACAACATGTACTGTAGCTTCCGCTTTTTTGCTTATTGTACAAGACGTTATCTAGTTAGCATACCGCTTTCTTTTATTTACTGTAGGCCAACGCGTGCAACGGAGCAATAACGCAAAATCCAGTGCAATTGCATCAATCAAACTTAAGATTTCATGTGTTTATATTAAAGCATTTCAAAGCTTGACAAAATACTGTCAAAATGTACAATGGCGCAAACGATGAGATTTTTAAAATTTGAGTTTGTTTTCTGATTTAGATATCACGCAGATTCTGCAACGTCCAGTGAATACGTTTTTTCGGAAAAACACAAATAATATAAGTGAGAATTTTTTTCTTTTTTTCAATCAGAAGAAACACGTTTCGCTCGAATCAGGTTTTATATCAGTTCACCAGCTGCAGAACGTTTTAGCTTCTGTTGCAACAAACAGTGTGTGGTGTAGGCGTTAACAAATGATACTTTTTCTTGGGTATGTTGTAAATTATGCGACAAGCTACGTTAACCGATAGTGTGAAAAATTGGTTAGTTTACCACATCGGTCGGCAGCTTTTCCGAAGTCGCGGGCCAAAAACAACCTCTGCAAGGTATGGCGGGCAGTGCTAATTTT
>JGI24021J15306_10005546_pt1 | contig 15011 bp, 12 predicted proteins | sample Ectturendosymbi1_FD_15306 | JGI IMG/M metagenome (IMG submission 15306)
CACACACACTCTGCAGAACGCAGGTTGATAAAAACAGACAATACAGAACGTAGTACAAGACATTGAAGCCGGCGAAATCACAGGGTTACAGAATTAAAAATTTGCGCCCCTCTCAGAATACTTTTACCCCCCTGGTGTCCCATGCTGGTTACAGGCCTGATTTGTAGTGACATGGAATCTTTTATCGATTTTGCTGAAAGCTGTGAAACTCCTAATAAAACCAGTTGATACTGTTACGTGCAAGTGGTCTCTATTTTAAAATCACCTGCTTTGCGCGCCAAAAATCATCAATGATTCATGCGATTTATCAAGTAACACATTGACATTGTTGCATAACAACAGAAATGTGTAACGCCAGATCTTGTGTTGCCCTGTAGCCCGGATTCTAGAGTTGCGCTCATTCGTTGCCTTTTGGAAAATAGACCACCACGGAGGATATTTTGGTATTTCGTTGTTTTGCTTTCACCTTGTACATACAAAGTTCATAGACTCCTAAAAATTCTCTCTGGACCACCGGCCGGGGGTCTACCGACTATGGACCCCCGGTTGGAAGCCACTGCTGTAGAGGAACACACACTGAAACAACCCACCAGCAAGTAGCCTACTGCGTTTGCTCGCAAAAATGAATCGGTGTCATTTAATATAATTTGTACACGCTCAGGGACCGACGCCGCCGAAAGACCTTAACGAGCTGTAGTATCGCGCATGGCTGGTTCAGGACAAGCATCCAAACTGATTGTTTGCCTGCCGTATGCGCTTACATCATCAATGACTAAATTGTATTGAGCATCAACTACCGCAAACGAAACAATGCTGTCTTTCTGTGTTGAAAAAGTGAGAACCTGAATTCGATGATGCTTGCGAGAAAGCATGCTTGCCATCAATCGATCCAACGCAATGTGCAAAATTCCAAAAGCATTTGTGATCTTTGGCAATTTTGGGTCTGATCTTTTCATTGTAGATAGCATTACTCTTGGTTGCAAATCTTGCCAAATAACGCAACAGATTTCCGGTGCTATTTTTCTAACTGTAAATCGGTTCATCTGGTATGAAGAAGTGATGGTAAAGCAACTGTTGCCAGCTGCAAGTAATCTGAAATCAGTTCGATTTCGATTCTCAACAAAATTGTTAACATTTTACTGCATCAAAAACAGTGAATTTTGTTCACAAACAGTGTAGTAAACGGGGCATGGACTCCATTGTTGGACCGGGAATATCTTTGTACGGGACAGTCAAAGAAGTCTGTGAAGACGCGCCTGCGTCATTTAAACAAAGCTATTTTTTCGAAACATAGCATCAGGTATGAGCGTCCGCAGGGGGGCAAAAGGGCATTTTCCTTCCTGGAAATGGGGACTAAGAACAGAAAATTTCTAGAAAACCTGAAGTCAGCACCTTAGTTCCGATTAATCGATTTAATCTAATTCTTGCAGTATACGAGGTATTTGCCGATATGACACTCACACTGCACAAGAGCCAGGTTAAGTGTTCTGGTGTCATGTAATGATGAGTTTGCAGTTCACTCATGTCCTTTTCTTTGCCTGCAGATTGCGTAACAATAACATGGCAACAACTCTTCAAAGCTCCACTTGATGTTACGGTAGTAGGCGTTTTGCCGCATGTGACTGTTGAACGCATACATCTTGGCAGGTAATACAGCGGGACAGTGACTGTTGAAAGCTGTAAGCCACGTATAGTTTCATACTATGTGAAAACAAGCAGGGGTGAATCTGCAGCAATGCTTCCATAAGTTTTAAAAATCCATTGTTAGTGCGAGACGGTGAATGTGACCGATGTGCTTGAGTGAATAGCGTAGCCAAACTATACTTAAGCAGGCTTCTTTTCGCACATTATAAAACTACGTGGCTTGTTAGAATGCGTTTATGCAGGCTTGTAGGAATACGTCGTTAAGGTTTAGTTCTGACTTCTGAGTGAGTACTGAGTGCAAAGTTATATTTTCTGTGGCGAGTTTTCATAATTCATCTCCTCAACTTTTTAAAACCTGCGTGGTGTTCTTACTTTAGTAAGTTGTCCTGTAGTCGTGTCAACATACAGGTCTACTTGTCCGATTTATGTGTGTTGAGCATTTATGCATGATGTGCGTTCACTGTGAAAAAAATCAGCAAAGACAAGCAAGGTTTTATTCCAAAGATGACTGATAGTTTTGAATGAGATCGCAGACATTTGTAGCTCTTGTTTTTAAGTGAAGCTGACAAGTGTTGCTATGTAAAACAAAGTCATAATTTGAAGTTTCGTTAAAGACCATGGCAATTTGCTTCCTTGAAGAGAAGTACCCTCATTTGAAAATCTGCAGACATGGGCGTCGGAAAGATTTTTTTGGGGGGACACTAGGGGATTTTTCCAACATTTTTCTAGGGGGGACCAAAAGTGGTGAAATTTCGGTTTTCCCACACGAAACTAAGAAACAACGTTTTTTTGCTGAAATTTTCAAAATTTACGAGGGGGCCAAGGCACCCCTGTCCCCCCTTCCGACGCCCATGTCTGCAGATAACTTATTGTGTAAAATTATCGTATACGATAATATCTCAGCTTATTGCTGCCAACGAAATGCATTTTTGACTGTTGCCGTAACATGGGGTATTTTCTTTATGGTATAGAAAGGGTAAAGCGTTTTGTGAACGTCCATTTGCATAGCATCACCAGCAATCTGGAAAGGATAAGTAAAATGTCGACGTTGCCTCACCTGAAAAAATGTCTGCCGACGCCCATTGCATCAGGATGAATTTCTGATCACGTTGCGTTTCCTTTCACGAGAAAATAATATCAAATTCTTTCACCTAATTAATCTTTTTCTCTAGAATATGATGCACCACTACCCAGAATCTTTGCTTTTTTCTTCGTGGCTACTTTTCAGCCTGGCTGATCGCAAGCGTAAATTAACCTTGACAACATCTGACTTTCACACTGCGTTGTGGCTTTCGATTTCCTTGGCAGCTCGGTGGTTAATGTATTTGCAGCACTTGTACTCAGATTTTTTGTTAAACATTTTTGCCTTTCTTCTGCATGTAGAAAAATGCAGTGTTTTGTCAAGACACATTGTCCCAAAAAATTGGAATTGCAATGAAATTCATGAATAGCGCATAAAGTAAATTCTAGTGCTTAGTCTACATCTAATATCTGATCAATACAACTTGATTCATATGGCGGATTTGCTGAAAAAATAAATATCCCGAATAATGATGGAGTCAACTGTAAGTTAACGATCAGTCGCTTTTAGGCAAAAAATTTATTTCAAGGTTAATTGGAAAATTTAATTGCGCAATTGCGATTAACGTATTTGAAACAATAAATGTCAACAAAGTTTAATCCATTAAAAGGTAAATTTCCAAAAAGGCGAACCATCCCTATATCGCTTTTCCCAAGTTTGCTACTGCAGAGATCCAAATGTTCATACTGGTGTGACGCATATAATTCTATACAGTGCTGGATGAAGTAAGAAATGAGTCTAATTTGCGAAACCCACCTGTGTTAGTCACTGCTTTGTTGTATTTAGCGTTCAATAATATTTTAGCCTTGAAGTATTTCTAAAGATGTAGCCAACATGAGCATAAACGTTTGCGCCTGTCTTGATGTCACCTCAGAGATTGTCGTCTATACTGTGTTTCTTTTGCCACTGTGCTATTATCGTAGATAAGCCATGCATGTTCGCTGATTAGCAAGTTCGATACATGTGTTTTTGCAATTCTTTTACATCGTAGCAGGCAAATACAATAGGCCTGTTACACGCGTTCCAAAGTAAAATCTGTGTATGTGTTTGTACTTACAGGTTCAACGCCGTGGCTTGAATTGCATTGTCAGAAATTAGAGGAATGATTGTAATGTATGAAAAAAAACACGAAGAAATGCGGTGTTTTTGAATGAACCGTCACTCACGAGCAAAGAAATTTTTACGCCAAAACAACAAACAGTTGTTTGTCCTGCAAAGTAGCAATGAACGGCAAAGCAATCCTCTGCAACAATCAGAAAGTAAAAGATGACGTTCGATTTTGAGCAAATGTGGATGTTGTTGCATTCATAGAATTCATTGTTCCGTAAATTTGTCTGATCTGCACGTCCACGAACTGTCAAATGAGATCACTGACTAATTAGCGCTGTACGAGTGAGCGATTTTTAAGTGGTTTGCTCATTCTTTCTCTGTGTTTGAAATACTTGAAAGATCTTAATAATCTTTAAACCAATTAGAGCAAGTCGATCAGTAGAACTCAGAAAATTGCAGTCGGAATGCTTGCTTTGTACTGGAAAGCACTTAGGCATGCAGGCGATCAGAGTCCCTTTGCACAGCTTTGCGATTCATAAGGTTTTGCAAGCGGTTTTTGTTTGGTTTGTACATTGTCATACGTGAAACGATGAAGTTTCATGAAAAGCTGCAATGGTTGCACTTGAGGTGGCAAGAAAAGTTTTGCCGTGGAAGCAAGAAAATTACGCAGGCAGTTAAACGATGTGTTGTTTTCAACATTGAAAAAAAAGGTATATAGTGTCTTTCCGTATGACACAGTAAAGCAGCTGGAGCAGACTTTTGGTCAAACGGCTAGTCACTGCAGATAAAGAAGTTGTTCGCAGCTAAGAATATTCGTTTGCCTTTGACAATTTCCACATCATTTTCCTGCAGAGCAACAGCAAGTTTGAGTGTTAAAACTGTTTTATGAAAAACGTAGTAAACATGTTTTAATGTTTTAAACATGATTGGAAACATTTTGTAAACAGCAGACGAGAAAATGATTTCTGCAGTGACGTGCGCTCCTGCAAAAATTTTTGATCAAACCACTGTACCATGATTCACATCTTTCTTCCATATCTATAATACAGCTTGCAACTAAGAAGTATAGAAACTTCACTTTAAATTCGTTACAATATAAATTTGCAATATTTAATGAGAAGCGTGGTTTTACCGAATGTACACGTTATAAAGTTGATTTAAAAGTCCTTGGATCACGTGCTAAAATCAAATTTTCAGTTTTCCTTGCAGACCCATGCACAATTTTTGCGGCAACTTTACGCACACTTTCTTTAGGGTTACTTTTTTGACAGTGAAGCTTTTCCGATTGAAGCACCGGAAATTTCATGTCTTGTATTTAAATCCTTGGTTTTTAAAACTTTTTGATTGTTTCGTAAGGAACTAAAATTGCGTGAAAAACACAACCAAGAAAAACTGAACGTGGCATGTTACTAAAACTACGCAATAACTTACGTTTCTCGACCATCAATAACAAATCATTTAANTTTATANCTGACTCACCGCATGAACTTGCCCGTTATCTTTGGTAATGAAAACGCAAAAAATCAAGTGGAACCGACAAAATTTTACCAAAACAAACAANAAAGTAGCTATATTTTTGCAACTATGGAAATTACTGTAACAGTGCAGAATATGCAAAATTATGCGACATTACAGAAACAGTACGTATTTTGNCGTTTATTGTGCTTGATCATGACGTGGTTTACGCATGTTTTTTCAAAAAATGCAGTATGAAATACAATGGACAAACTACAGTTGAATTTTAATGCAGGTAATGTACAAATAAAAAAGTTCTTACATTTTCGGGGTTAGCTTTGACCGTTTGGGATCTTTTTTCTTCAAAGTTTTCATCAACTGAAGGTGAACTCAAAACATCGGTCCAAGCGAGCGGAGCGTTGCTTGTGGGGAGGTCGTCGTTGCATGGGGCATGCAGAATGTTACGATGCACAAAAGGACGCGTACAGAATTGCTTGGATCCCCAAACTCTACAAACACGCGCATGTGAAAATAGTGATGCCAAACACTCGTACTTGCTTTCGGCGGCGTTACGCTGTTACACTGGAACTTCAAAAGCTCAATCATAGCCAGTGAGCAACTCCAAAACTAACTTTAGCCTCGCAGAAAGCTTCTGAGGAATTTGTATGCTTGTTTCTGGTTTCATGCCTTTCTGGATGATTAGAACTTGCCCGTATTTATATTTCCACAGTTGTAAGCCACAAAAATGGCGCAAGTAAATCGATTACAGTTTATGTCACAGGACAGGAGTAACTCCACAGTTGATTTCACATGCTCAATCATAGTCAGTGAGTTACTCCATTAGCCTTTCAAGTAACTTCAGCCCACAGGTGAAAGAAGCAAGGAATCGATCGCCAATTTTTTTTGCAAATTTTTAATAGGGAATTTTAATCCTGTGGAGTGAAGCTACTTGAATGCAGATATGTGCAAGTTTGAATCATCGCAAAAAGATGAAAGCAGAGCCCAGTCGGCTGATTCCTCGAAAGCCTATAGAAAAACTAGAGCTATTATTTGTACATTAGCCTTTATGCATAAGTGAGAAGACTCGCTGATGTATCCGGTGACGCAAATGGCTTAATGGTCAGCAGTAATGGCTTTTGCAAACTTCAGCGCATCACATTTGCTGACATAATCATTTCTGCACATGTAAGATACAGTCTAATCGTTGAACTTAAACATTTTGGCGATAAAGATTTTGCTATGGTAATGGCTGATTGCACATGCTAATTTTTCATACTACTGCAAACGTACAAATAAGTATTAGATAAAACCATAGGGGCAGCCAGAAAGGGTCACGAGGCCTATGTCTCCTATTTCGGAGACAAAAATGTGCAAAATAATGCACTAGTGAAGGAATTTTTTATGTTTCATATTTTTCAATTGAAAACTCATAAAGTTTGTGATACTTCTGCAGATTCATTAAGTACTCCATAGGCCCTAAACTTTTGCGTCGCCCCAATCAAAATTACTGGCTTTACCTCAACGTAAAATCCAAGATTCGTAAACGTGAAGATAAGTTACGGGCTTTTTACCAGGGTAAAATTTTTCCTACAGTTTGGTAACAAAAAATCCTGAGAAATGAAACCAATATTTGTATTCCTGTGTATTATTGCTTTGAACACTGCTGAGACTTTCAGAGAAAGCAAGAAAGTATTTTCAAACTCTGGCTCGAGTCATCTGAGCAAGATATTTCGTTCACGCAGAAAACTACGGCGACAAAGTGAAGATGAGCCTAGCGCCTCTCCCAGTCGGGAGTATTTCGCTCAACCTTCAAACTCATTTTCGTCGTATCCTCGCAGTCAGTCATTGAGCAGTGACAGTTCCTCTCTTACTGCTTCGTCGTCCAGTTCCCAAACGTCATCGCTGACTGGTAGTTTTCAGGCTTTTCCTGATCGCATTCGCTATTCAAAGCTAGCTGATCCGTCATCTAATCCTAAACCTTCTCCAAAGACTGTTCTTTCAGCTGCGCAAGCCAAAAGCAATTCTCGTAGGCTGCAGTCCACTTCCAGTGGTGGAAGCAGGCATTCAGGTTATGGATCGAACTCTCGCAGCAGGTATGATTCGACGTCTCGTAACGGGTACGGATCGGCGTCTACCAGCCAGCATGACTCGAGTTATGGTGAATATCAACCTTCCAGTAGCGGTAGCGTTCCCTCGTCCAGTGGATACCAAACATATCAAGGGTATGGACAAAATGTTCAAGGAGGAGGCAATACCGGAACAGGATATCCAATGTCTTATTCTGGTCAGATGTACGGTCAATACCAAGGTAGGAACAGTCCGTATTCTTATGAACAGAATAGATACGGAGGGTCTTCGACTTCTGGTTCAAATCAGCGCGGTAGAGGAGGTTATTATGGAAGAACTTATCCTCAGCAGCAAAGCGGCAGCAACGGTTATTCTAACTTGTATCCACAACAAAGCGGCAGTTACGGCAACCGTCAAGTTTATGGACAAAGACCTTATCAAGGTAAAGTACATATCTTGACAACACTTGCTTATATCCGGGTATGAACGTCCGTGGAGTTAAATGAATGATGCTGGTTAAATGACAGCAGCTACTTGTTTGTGCAGAGCTCAGGTCGTTTGTCATGAGGTCACAAGAAGATAACGCAGATGTTTTTGCACTTTTTGTTAATTCAGTGCTGAACTCAAAGGGCTCCCACCAACAGTGAACATGTACATGCAATTTTCGTTCAGCGATGCTTGCCGAAATCGGGTTACAAGCGTTTGTAATTAATACGCGGAACAAAGAATTAACGACACAAATTTTGGCTGGCCTGTCACGCATTAAGTAAATTCATGGTTCTCAAACAGGCGGCCCCGGGCCGCATGTGGCCCGCAAGGGCGTTTTGTGCGACCGGGGTGCTTTTTGGGAATTTTCAAATAATTAACATTTACGTTATTTAGTTTATTCACCGGTGTTTAAAAGTGCCCGGCTAGCGAATGAACAAGTTCCTTTTAAAACAACGTACAGACGGCTAGAAATGATTTGCATATAGCTCATGATACCTTTCGCAGGAGATAAGATCTAAAAGCTGTTTCAAGTAAGGTTCAGGTATACCGCCATTTTTGCGTCAGCGTCATAATGTGCTCGTCGGGTTACTTTATTAGTCTTCATTTGGCCCTCGGATCAATTTGAGTTTGAGAACCCTGCACTAAATACTCAGTGTAATANTGCAACGCACATAGAGCGTACGAGTTTATCTNCTGACGGTCATGGCTACATTGCCATCAAACGTAACAGGATTGCATTAACTGAATTAATTTTCGTTATATTTGATTATTTTAGCTGTGGATGTTATGCCAGGGACACCAAAATATTTGTAGAGACTCCCGGACAAACTATTCGATGTTTCTTATTCCAATATTTTGAGTTTTGTTTCGACCGAACAGAAATACAAGTATAGAGCAAGTGAGCTCCTGTATAGTTTTGCCCTGCACCTCCCTGGAAATAGGCTGTAAACTAAAGCCAGTGGAAGATTATTCCAGTGGTCCGCCTTTAGGCTATTTGAATGTCTACACGTGACGCACTAGAGTCTTGTCTAGCGGCTAGACAAAGCAAATCGTGCAACCGTAGAAAACTTTTCTTCTTCACATTTTTTCTAGTAACGCCCATGAATATGGGGACATTAAACACTTAGCAATGTCTTCATCAGTATCCGATACAGATAGTTTTGAAGAAACTTGCTTCAAAATATTGCATCCTATACAGTACTTATTGGATAAGTCAAAGCAAATAGTCTTGTGGTCAACATAAAGTTTTTATTCAGGCATCATATGACAGGCGCCCTTAGCTTTGTAATGTTATGAAGAGAACTTTTATAGCAATCGTCTTTACTTGACATGTATGACTTGAATACTTATAGCTGTGTCACAAGAATTCGTAACTACCCGTCAAATTACAATTCTACCTTGACCAGTGGTGTAGCTGACAGGGGGGCAAGGGGGCGAGCCGCCCCCTTGTCAAGCTAAATGTAAAAACTTGGCCCCCTTTAGTTGAAATTTTCATATTTAATATTCTTTAGGTTGTTTTTTTGCGTTTTTCGGAGTGTTTTCCTTTTTTAGCTGGTATAGGCATCAACGACGTCTAGAGATTCACTACCATTTCTTAACTTTTTTTCCGAGTGTTAGCTAGTGGGCCCCCTACGGTAACCGATGGGCCCACTTCAGCTAAGCTTTGCCCCCCTAGTTCAAACCTCTAGTTACGCCACTGACCTTGACCTTTTAAGAACCATTTTGTAGAGATCATAAGAAAAAACGACAAGATAAACGCCAATANGTTGTTGCNCCATCAAAGAGCAGAGAAACGCAGTTCCTATTTCAACAGAGGTGCCNCACCGACGTCCTCAGCATTGTTCCCAATACCCCAATGCATGACTAANAAACTAAACTGCCTGTACGAAGTTGTTGCATTCTGATTCAATCTGAGAAAGAAATTTGCAGTGTGAACTACTACCTCCATGAAATACATTTTTTGCTAGTGTAATGCTGGATCAAATTTTGAAACATTAAAGATTAGCAAAACTTTACACTAAAGAATGGCACGGAAACCTTTTTCTAGGGCGTTTGATAAGTTCCTTGATCAGCTACCTTAGCCTAGGCTTTTTTCAGGCATTGTCGCAAGAGTACAAGACAGAGGGTTGGCTGTTCCATAAGAAGAGTAAAAAATATCAAAATCAGCCAAATCGGGAAAGGGTCAGCTTAATTTCAGGGCAAATAAACAATGATTTTGGCAATTGTGTTTTAGAGAGAATATAAAGAAAATCAGGACGGCAGCATGGTGACAGCTAAGAGACGAAACGTGTGAAATTTGGAGAAAATATACATGATCCGTAAAATATCAGAAGCGGGGGCTGTGTTGAGCTTTCAGTTACACAAAAATGAAAGACATTTGTTTCGTCTTTGCACTTCACTTTGTTTAGGGAAAAATTGCGTAAGCTTCGAAGAATTTTTCGCGACAAAAACAAAGCCAATAACATTTGTCTCAGGTCATACAGCTTCTACACACCACCGTAAAAACTTTTCTTATGTCAGTGGTAATTGCATAGAGCTCAGTCTGGCATAGGTTCAGCTACCTTTGTTTCTTGTAATCGCACTCTTTCAAAGATTTTAGCTATTTGTTACAAACGTTTATAGTCCACCGTCAGCGCACTGTGACAGAAAAGAACAAAAACGACTCTCGCCAACTCGCTCTGGCACAACTTGGTCTTCATTATTGGAAGGTTAACGCCAGTGGCGTAACTAGAGGATAACGCCAGTGGCGTAACTAGAGGTTTGAGCCAGGGGGGACGAACTTTGCTGAAGGGGGCCCATTGGCCACCGCTTGGGTATGCAATAATCAGTGCCCAAAAACTCACATACGTTACATCAGGGGAGGATCCAGCCAGTAATTTTTAGGTGGGGGAGCGATTTCAGTAATAGTTGGTAGTCAAGTCTCACAACGGCTTCATCGCTACCGTAAGAGAGATGAAGTATATTTCACAACACTGTTATGATAAACAATGGATGACAAAATGGCCTTTAATCGCGAATGTATGTTGTTTTCTAAATTGTACAAAATCATGGTGAATAAAGCTACTTTCATAGGTGTTAGGGTGGTAATTACCCCCCCTGGATCCGCCCTGCGTTACATATATATGGGTGTAAGTTTTCGCTTGTTCGCGCTACATATTATGGGTGTAAGCGGGGGTGTAGTGGCACAGGAGCGCATGGGAACGGCGTTCCCACACCTTTTTCACGTTTCGCATTGACACAAGTTTGAAGCTGTTTTGAAACGGCTAGTTTTTTTGAGTGTCTTCCCAAACCTTTTTTATTAGTACTGCATCCCTTGGTGTAAGTCTTCGCGCACATCCCGTTCGTGGTGAATTGCACATTCAACGACACGCTAACCGAAAGGGTACTGGAATAACACAAAATGGTTATTCATAGCCCAGTAGAAAGCAGATGTTAGATTATAAACACAGACAACACAGGCATGGGCGTCCGCAGAAATTTTTGCAGGGGGGGCAAAGTCGATATTTCGCTTTTCGTTTTCAGGTTGCTGACCATACAATGCAAATGGACGTTAACAAAACGCTTTGCCCTTTCTATCGCCACAAAGAAAATGCGCCATGTTGCGGCAACAGTCCCACAAACGCGCTTCGTTGGCAGCAATATTTATTTTCACACTGTATAAAACTAAGGGACTTACTGCTATCAGCAGTCATTGTCTCGTTGCATTAACTGCCACAGATGTTTGCGTTCAGCAATGCCATGCGGCAAAACGCCTNCTACCGTAACTTGATGTGAACCTTTGTTGCCATGGTATCGTTACGCAATGAAGGCCAAATTTAGAACTACCTGCTCCCAAATTTNGCAATCTGCCTCTGCAGGCAATGTAGCGGATGTAGTGAACTGTAAGCAAGCTTATCACGGCATGACACCAGAACAGTGAACCTGGCTCTTGTGCAGTGTAAGTGTTATATCGGCAAAAAACTGCAAGAATTAAGTCAATTAATCTCCCGACTTCAGGCTTTCTAGAAATTTTTCGTTCTTAGACCCAATTTCCAGGGGGGGCAAATGCCCATTTTGCCCCCCTGCGGACGCCCATAAACACAGGAGTAATGCTGAACACTGAAACAGCGCACCAGCTGTAACTACTTTTACCTATCATCATATAGTAATCCGGCAGCTGGAAAAAAATGAAGACATTTTAACATTAGGTTGTTGGATGAGGCTGCTCAACGGCACACAAGAGCATGTAATTTGTTTTGATCAAGGTGTGAAATGTTTTTGCGGGATATGTTTAGCTTGAGACGGACAACCGTTTATTTCCAGGAAAATGAAAGCAAGATTTGACTGTTGAAATTTTACTCATTTTATAAAATTAATTTAACTATGCATTTGGCTTGTGCACAACATAAACATGGCGGGGGTGAAAGAGGAATCGCAAGAAAATGAAATTAAATGCTGACTACTTCCAAGATTTTGATTAAAACTGCAACAGCGTTGAGTACATTAGTTTTAAATGTGAACTTTTCGGTTACTGCTACATGTATTTTTTATTTAAGGTCACCTATAAACTGCACATCTCCGTGGACATAATTGTCGAAGTTCAAGTCAGAAAATTGCTGGCCTAGAACTTCTCACGGAGTGTCACCGGCTTTAGATATTTCCTAGGTTAATACGTGTGACATTTTAAATTGTATCATGATTTTATTGACGAAATAATCGGTAAATTGCAGCAAAGGCAAGAAAACCTTGTCGTTGCAGTTGGATAATTATTAGCAAAGCATTACAGACTGACCGTTTCAGTTAAATTGTTGTTAGGTGTGATGGAAGCAGCAAAAGACTTTGCAGTAGAACTTTGCAGCAGAAAGTTCTACTCGTTTCTCAAGTACCTGCGCTACACTAAAAACAGACACAGCCAAGCACACAAGTTTTAAAAAATACAAATAAGGTTTAGGTTTTGATCTCCTCTGCGCGACCTATTTTCTTATTCTCTACAAAATCGCACTCTCGTTTGGGTCTCGACTCATAGTATGGGAACCACTGGCTTAAACGCATAAACCTGTTTCAATTTGTAGATTTGTATCACTTAATCGCATGTTTCACTTCAAAGAGACCAAAGTGCACTGCGCAGACGGTATTACAAGCCTCGGTACCGGCTTGGATGGCCAGAAAATAAGTTACCACCATCGGCCGAGATGCTAAAATCAACACCGCTGGTTCAATTTCCAGCGGTGAACCGCAGAAATCTTTGCTAATTTATTGGCTTTGCAAAACAAAAAAGGAAGTTGAAGTGTTACTACACAACTTTCGCTATATTCTAATCTCAAGGTAAAGTAGCCTACACGACAGGTTTCAGACAAACGTATTCAGAACTGCATCACACAGTCCAAAGCATTACTTATTACAATGGCGGTTCGAGTCCCATTTGAAAGCAGGGTGCCTACACATTACAGCTACTATTGGGGGCCTACTTGAAAGAGCAGTAGCCTACTTACACATTACAGTTGCTATTGGTGGCCCCTTTGAAAGCGTTGTACTAAACACATTATAGTTGTTGTTGGGGGTCTCTTTAAAAGCAGAATATTTAATTATGATCTGCTTTGAAAAATATTGTAAGAGCAGATGATAAGCTTTTCACAAAAAATGAGGAACATTTAAGCGCAAAACACATCGAAGGTAGCCCCTAAAAAGGGGGGCCCGAGGCAAGTTCCTTGCTCCCCTCCCCTTAAAAACACCACTGGCTGCAAAAATATTGAAATTACGCTTCATTTAATCATTTAATAACTGTTGGTTTGCTAAACACTGCAGTATTTCCGTATATAAAATGTCAAGACCAACAGATTTCCGAAATTTTGTAGAAGCACTTTCATATTCTGCAGTTCAAGAAATCTCTAAGAGGGACCCATTTTTTACATTTAGCTTGCCAGGGGGGCGGCGCGCACCCCTGCCCCCGTCAGTTACGCCACTGGTTAACGCAACTTGACATAAGCGTACAGAACTGGAGGTCGGAGCAGCAGGTTTGTGGTTCCCAACCGGTGGGCCACAGGCAGTTTTTAGGTGGGCCATGGCGCCATCTCGCATTTTTATAAGTTCTAATCACTGAGTGGTGATGTGAAGCACCTTTCGTGAACCTGAAATATCGCTGCTGACGCAATGTCGTTAAAAGCTAGTTTTCAAGTTTTCCATCTTTCTGCGTGTTTTGAATTGCTAAACATATTAGGCTAGATTTATGGAATGTTTGATAGTAAGCTCATGTGCACACATCGAGTAGTATGCAACTTAGAAGGATTTTCTTCTCCTCGTCGTTTGCGAGCACACAAATCAAGATCGCTTTGTCTCTTTTCAATCAAGCAGGATGAATCCACCGATATTTCATCGTGTTCTCAACTTATTACTTTTGTTCGTTATATTAAGGAAGGTGAAGTCAAAGAGAAACTTTTGTTCTGCTCGTAATTAGAAACAAACACAAACGCAGTTGGTGTCTTGGAAAAGGTGTCAGAATTGTGTTGAGGAGCATGGTTTATAATGGAAAAATCTGTGTGGGTACGAACTGATGGTGCGCCAGCCATGTTGGGACCAAAATGTGGCTTCTAGAAACTTGTTCAAGATCGAGCACCACAAGCAGTGCCTCTTCACTGCATGATCCATCGACAGGCTCTTGCTGCAAAAACTATTCTCAATCCTCTTCGAGATGTTTTGCACCAAATAATAAAAATGATGAATTGGGTCAAGCGTGGAGCATTAAACTCTTGTTTTTTCAAGCAAACATGTAAGGAAATGGATTCAGAACATCAGCACCTTCTATTTTGTACCAAGGTGTGTTGGTCGTCGCAAGGAAATCTTGTCTACTGAGTGTTTGAACTGCGACAAGAATTAAAATCAATTCTCAGCAATCAAGGAGAAAACGAAATGGTATCTAGTCTCGAAAATCACCATTTCATTTTCCGCTTGGCATGTCTTGCTGACATATTTCAACAACTCAATAAAGTAAATCTGAAACTACAAGGAAGGGGAAGGACAATTGTCAATTTCAATGACACCCTCAGCGCAGTTCGTGGAAAAACTTGACAGTTGGAAGCAAAAAGCTCCAACGGGAAATTTTGCTATGTTCGAGAATCTTGCCGCAGCGGCTGGTGATGAAGTGAATGTTGATATAGCATCAAAAGTTGTGCAACAGCTTGGACAGGTTTGTGAGGAATTTTTGTTGTACTTTCTGGAAATCATCAAAACTAACTTGGATTTGGTGAAA
>JGI24021J15306_10005547_pt1 | contig 15011 bp, 7 predicted proteins | sample Ectturendosymbi1_FD_15306 | JGI IMG/M metagenome (IMG submission 15306)
ATCATGAATGTCGTTCATATACAAGTGTAACCCACGATCTTTGCAGCAAACAAATCGGTGAGAATAAACAAAAAAATGATATAAAACTCAACGCTATACGTTTCCCAGAAAGTTGGTTAATATTTGATGATGCGTCTGGTTCTTTTGGTTTTTGAAATTTTTTGTGATGATTTCTTGGTTAATTTTGCTGCATTTTTGCCTAACTATAGGTCGGATTACTCAGTAATTGGATTATTTTGTTCCACCTGGGCGTTCTTTTTGGTAGATAATAAAATGGATACCGATTTTGCGCATTTCGCCTGAGGTAACCTCGCGCGATGGAAACGCTGCTCGTTCCTGCGACAAGGTAGGGTCGGAGGCAAGTTTCTGCTGTACCCGACTGATTCCGTTATAAACCTAAAGTTTCAGACCTAACCTCTAAACGTAAAGCAAAACGGAAAATATGAAGAGAAGTGTGGATACTTGTGCAACAACTACTACCAAAACGAAAGTCGTAAAGCTGAGAGCCGAACCGAATGGCATTGGCATACGAGGTCGTTGCCGTCTGACTGATAAACTCAGCGTTTTATCCGAGGCACGTCATGCCAGGCGGATCCGTAGTTACTGCAATACCTTGCAGAGGTGTACAGATATGGAAATTTTGCAATCGGATTGGATCCGAATTTTTTCACAAACTCCATATTCAATCCGAAACCGCCCAATCAGTTGCACATGAGCCAAAATATTTGGCAGTGTCAATTTTGCCGCATGAGGCAAAAGTTATGATGGCTATTTTGTTTTCGTCTGACAGAATTGTTTGAGGTGGTCATGTGACAAGTATGATACGCACAAGAAGACATGGATTAGGGCAGTGGTTCCCAACCCTTTTTGATGCATTCCCCCTTTTGCTCATTTTGGAACTTTTTATTCCTCCCCTATTACACGAGTCTGCAGGAATATTTGATCTACCAATATATTCTTTCTCACCTGACTTTTACCTGTCACGGTGTGGCTTATTGTTCGGGTTCGTGGACTAGTATTAACTACAATTGGAACAATGCACTTTATTGAACATAATAACTTGATTAATAAAAGTGGGACAAAACTATTTGTCAAACAATGGCACTAAAATTGGTCAAAAAACGTGTGATAGTCCATAAAATGACATACTACTCTAACTATATGAAAGAGCCAATGTCAACTTAAGAAGTACAACATTTGCAATGAATAGGTAAACTAACTAAAAAGTGGAAATTCCTCCCCTGAACTCATGAAATTCCTCCCTGGGGAGGAATTCCTCCCCGGTTGGGAACCACTGGATTAGGGTTTAGGATTTAGATTAGTCTTCAATTCAAGAAACCACTAAGATAGCTTGCCAGAGGCATCACTGAAACCATGACAACACTTGTCCATTGGACTACACTAAGCCGCCGTTACAGATGTCGTTATCCAGTAAGAAGGTTACGCGTTTTGAACTTGTCAAGACCATTGCAAACAATTGTGTTTTTCTAAAGGTAAAAGAGCTCCCGCAGTGCTGTTGCCTCATGAGGCGAAATAGACATTGCCAACATATTTTGTCTTGAATGCCATGGCTACAACTGCCTACCCCAATCAGTTTGTAACAGATCTTGACAAGAAGTTCACAATTCTTTTTCTATATGGTAGCAGAAGTTATAGTGCACAATTGTCATATGCTCTTTAATGGAGATGTTTAAATCAAATGATAGTCTACAGCTAGTTCACATCTGTGTACCTTCTGGACTCCATGCAATGCCAACAGTTATTGTACATTAATTTAACCACGACAGAACCATCACGCTAATTCTATGTCCACTGTTATCATTTCTAAAAGCAGTGCTGTGTGAATGAATTTCACCTCAACCCATTTTTCATTTGAAACTCTTACTCTTTCCAAACAACTTCCAGCACTCCTCGTCCTAGGCTTAGAAAATAAAGTTGACATATTTTGTTAAATCCAGCACTTCACAAGTTGTCGTTCTCAGTTCAGGTGATTTCAATCTACAACAACATGGTCAAAATGTCAATACGTTTTCACCATGTTTATTATTCTTACTTAGTTGTGAGGTAAGGCCACTTTGAGTTAAGCAAGTGCGCTACGCCGTTGACCACAAACTGGTGTGCTTCGCTCACTGCCGAGAAAACTATTTGTAAATGCCTTGATAAACACCAACATTTTACTACAGTATGATCTACTAGTAAAAATGTTTCAAAAATAAACGTGTATCATCCGAATGAAATTCTAGCATTGAGGAATATAAGAAATGCAGGCACAGCAAACCTACCTGTAAACTTGATCTAGCTCCAGGGCGCTCAGGAACCAACTTTGGCGCCCCCATGTTCGAACCTGAAGTCTTTCGGAAACAAATGTGCTGTATTGAAGAAAGTACTTGTGACGCTGTTGGGACTTTTTGGCGCCCGGGTAATTGCGCCACCCTTGTTACGCCCCTGAAGGAGTCAAATTTAAGTGCGAACACTTCACAAATTTTTCCCTGGTTTACATGAGATTTTGGGCTTCTACGGGTTTAACCTCTCGTCTAATGTCGTTTGTTTCAACGTGTCGGAGTTAACTTTATTTTTACAAAATATAAAATATCTAGTCTATGCTAAAATCTTCCATGAAGCAAAATTGGAAGCCTTCGTTAAAATGCAGATGACCCGCAACCAACCAGAAACTTCCCAAAACAGAAGGATCTTTCAAGACCTGAACAACGTTACGTTGTGAGAAATCCAATCAAAGTTATTACGACAGACATTCGTTCATTGCGAGTTGAATCACTGCACACCTCGTTCGCAAGAACTGTAGGTCTTCTACACTAGTAACAAGTAAAACAGCCATGTTCTATCCATAAAGAGTGGGACATGGTAGAGCGCAGGTACAACACCCTGGCATGAGAATCGAGTACGTTTGATAACGTTCGATAATTACAGGAAATCATCATTCGTTCAAACAAGATAATTAGTTGCTAAAAGTGAGATTTATGAGGTTTGCTACAGTTCTCGGGCGTGAGGAGTATCTGACAAAAATGACCAACCACCACAGCGCGGAGCCCAATGCCGCTGGATCGGCTTGAGGCCGGCCCTGACCCTACGCAAATGCGATGATCCAAGTGTCTTATTGCTAATACCGCGCAGAACTGTGGTTGCAAATTTCGTCCCAGGCAATTTTGGTCTGTTTTGGCGGAACCCCGGTTGAAAAAAACTGCTATATGTCATTCACAGGGACGTCGTAACAGCGGAAGGGCCGGGGAAGCAGTAAGAGTTGAGAGCAATGGAAACTACAAAAACAAAAAAGTAATTACCAATATGCTTGTTTCTGTTCAGCAACAATGTTGACCTCAAAAATAATAAAAGACATATATAAAACCATTCTGAATTTCTTGGGTGCGCGAATAGCTGCAATAAATTTGCTTCAATTTGATCCTGATAAACCATGAAATTACCTATGAAATTGTTATGAAAAGATACATCCGGTCCCGTACGATACAGCAGAATACGTATAGCTTATCTTCCGTACATTCCACTCAGCAAAACTGTAATAAGCCGTTTGCAAGAAGCGCTGCCACATGTCATTTTCACAGAAGCTCGGGTATTTACCAAGAACCAGCACCGCATTTTACTGCCAGATGATGCATTGTACATAGGGCCGTGAAATTCTAGAAAAACGCATCTCCTTGCCAAAGCTTCCCAGGACTAGTCTGCGTGATACACAACCTCCGCTCAGCAGGAGTCATTCGAAGTTTTACTCAACTGCAGCAGTTCAGTAATGACCGCAATATACAGTAGGTGCTCAGCAACTGAGCCTGATTAAACACCCATAGATATACAGTGTGTCAATTTCTCAATCCCGAGGGTCGTAAATACACAATAAAAAGCGTCGACGCATATGCTGCCGAACTCTGTTAATCACATCATTCAGTAATGGAAGTGTGAAAAATAAGTCTGACGCGTGAATAAGATCAGATATTGGCAAGAAGTATAAATGGTGACCATCTTCAAAAGTAAAAAATCTGCTTCCTTTTTTAATAATTGGTCAAAAACGTATTTTTACTTGACCTATACTGAGCAACATTGACTATGCTTTGAGAATTTTGTTTAACAACATGATAGATACAGTAGGCCAGAAATGTATGATTGTTACTTTATACTATAAAGATATTTGGTTGAGTACCAGCTTATTGAAACATACGAATATAATAATTTTCAATGTGTTACCAGTGTAATTAAGCAAGTTGGCAGTGTAACAATCTAGCTGTTATATTTATATTCTGATTACTATACAAACAAGCTATACAAGTTTTCACGAGGGTCCCAAAAGCTAGGGGACAAGAGGTGATATTTTTGGGGGAGAATGATTGTAATTAGTTGTTGTACCACCTAACTACGCTTTCGAAAATTCCGGTGCGGGCACTCCCTTGGTTGCGGGCGTGCTAGGGGGGCCGGTATCAATCTTGGTACCATCTGGTAAAATTTCTCTCAGAGGCTCTGTTGTTAGGTACAAGTTAGTCATTTTGCTCCATCCGAAAATATCAGTTGGTTGCGGCCCTGCTCATCAAGTCAAATTGAGAGCCTTATGTTTATTGTTCTTATGCAAGTTTCGACGAGGGTCTCAGACGTTTGGGGGTCCGTATCGTTCTTCGTACTCCGTGGAAAAATTTATCTCGCAGGCCCTGGTAACTACTTATGGTAAACGACCGACTGCATAATGATTTTCGTTTTATGGTTTGTAAACCCCAAACTGAATAAAAAATTAATGGACAAAAAAATTTGGACCATGAATTTTCACATTTGTTTGGTTTGATTGATAGCCTTGTGATAGCTGAAATAATGCCACACTGAACCATGAATTTCAACGTTTATTGCACATGTGTAAAGCCCCGGTCACATTAGACCGACGCTGGAGAGTGGACGCACTAAAACCACGTCGACCGACAGTTCGCGGTCAGCCTGGGTATTTCATATCAGCGTAACAGCAAGGGAACAGAACGCCCACCGCCAATTCGTCATCATAGGAAAAACAACCTTCGGTCATCGCAAAACTGCAGCAGGTTATGAAGACAAGGGAAACAATGAAGCTAGTTTTTGATCTCACTGGATCATTATACTGCTGCATGTACTACGTCAGGAGTCTCTCAACTTTTTTGTCCGAGGGCCGCATAAGCTGTTACACAACAGTTCGAGGACCGCACATCTTACGTGATGTGATTGTTTTAGGATATGTTACATTCTACCAAATAAACATTTTTTCCTAAAATATATAATTTTTTCATTATTGACAAAATTTCTTTGCGGCCGGGTGAAGTGGCTTCGCTGGCAGTAGTTTGGAGACCCCTGCAATACGTGAATGTGCTTAATTATACGGTAGTCGCGAACGAATTTTTTTTGCATTCGAATTAAAATCGAGTTAACGTGATTGGGAAATTCTCCATTATGAGCCGATCGTCTTCAAAAACTACACAAATGTTCAATTCGAATTCAACTTTGAAGTTGGTCGTCTCTAGGGTAGGACAAGCGAAGAGTCTCGGGAACACCATAAACAGTGGTATTGCAAGTCCTCTGCAGACGTCACCCACTCCGATTTCGATGTTCTGAATAGTTGAAACTATTAAAAAATGCGTGAAGTTACACGATTTGCCTTATTGAAGACAAAAAACGAAATTTACATTGTTTTACCTTCTTTCGCAAATCCTTCTGCACTTCCCACTGTTTCAACTCGTAAAAGTTGCAGTTCAATCGTTTGTATGGGTGTCTCAGAATGTTCGACGATCAGTTCCCCCGTGAACGGTCGTTTTATGCAGCATTCGGACGAATCTAATTTGCCTCTGATTGAAAACCGGGGAAGGTTTTCTTTCTGCACGAAAGATTAATTTACGTAAAAAGTGCATTGACTACTACAGTTGACGGGATCTAGCTCAACTCCTCACCATATTAACGTTTTGTATGGATCTAGGATTGATAGTAAAGTTGACTGGCTTCACAATAGCTTTCGGACCATTGCGAAGTTCAAGTAAAAACTCACAATCTTTTGTCAGGTCCTTATTTAGAAGTGGCCGCTTCATTTGCACCTTTATCGTGTACTGTAAAAAATGTTATGATTAGAACCACCCGTAACTTCAAACGCGAACAACAACAGCATATACCTGAACTGTAATGAAAACTCCGTGATACGTTTCAAATAAAAATTTTTGATTCCCTTTTGCTTTCAGGTTGAACTCGAATGGAATTTCGGTTGTGCCATCAGGAAGCCTATCAAAATGCAATGTCAGGCGTGAAACGTATAATTGGCAAGTAATTTAAATTAATACCAGTGAAGAACAAACCTCCCGGCTTTCTCGACTTCTGCAGCGTAACTGAACAAGCCGACAGGTTTCACGCTGTTGTAGAGAGCTTCGATACGTCCTACGCTTTTGGCATTCACTGCCAACGATGCAATACCGTCACAAATGAGCGATATACCTTGATGATTAAGCATGCCTCTACTCTGGACAACAACCCATCCCTTGACTGCTTCCTACAAAAAAGTGAAGTACGTTAACATTACTAAGCCATTTCACGACTTCAAAAATTACTAAGCCAATTCACTATTTGAGTTATTTCCCAGTGGAACATTCCTTCAGCAGCGAAAACTAACAAAAACCCATCTTAAATAATCACTCCAACCTCATTTTGATTTTCGATGAACAGCTGTTGTTTTGCTGTAACAGACGTATTTCAGGAGTAAACATCGGTTTCTCTTATGAAGATCCGGCGTTTGGGAGGCAGTCGGAAATGGGGAGATCCATATTGAACGATATTATTTAATAATGGTTTAGTTCTACGTGGAGCCAAATATTTCAAAGGCTTCAAAAATTCCTGAGTCATTTCATGATTTGAGTTACTTCCCGGTGGAGCGCTATACTTCGCGCAATCATTGTTAAAAACAAAGTGAAGAGCAAGAGAAAGTTCACGCATTCCTATCAAACCGGATTAAAGCCAAAGAAATGTCGAAAACGCCTAGAGAATGCATTTCAAGAAACGGGGTGATGTGTTACTGAACAGGGGCTCAATAGTGCAACAAGGCAAAAACTGATCTAATATCTTACACTAGAGCGTATCAGACCATGCACGAAGTCTCACAACTGCAGAACAAAACCTGCCAAATATGCATGAAACAAAGACGAGCGAAAGCCTAGGTTCGTTAGATACGACTCCCACCAGGCTCCAATTTTTATCATGGGGATACGAGAACTTGAAATTTCACAATTATTGGGGCACCAAATTTTGAGTATGTTTTGTGGGCATTTATTTGATACAAACTTACTCAATTAGACATTCAAATTTGGATAAATTCGAATAGTACCACGATCAAGGTGTATGTCACATCTACGACTTAGCCAGGGCTACAGAAAGTGTGGAAATCGAGAAGGAGTTTCCCGGGAAATTAATCAGCTGCAAGTCGAGTAAAATCAAATAATACGCCAAGCATTGCAAGAAAACCACAAAACGGACTGTACGAATTTCCTCGCTCAGTCACGGTGGTCCAATACCTGGCCTTGTGACGCAACAGTTATCCCTACCTAACAATAGTAGTCTCATGCAGTCGCTGCTCGCGTACAGGGTTGCCAATTTGGGATTTTTGAAACCAAATTTCGAAATTCGGGCTTTTTTTGACGCACTTGGCTTTTTTTGAAAATCAGAAATACCAGTCAAAATCTGGCTTTTTCTTTTTGACTCGGCTCTGGCTAAACGTTGTCTGAGCTGCATATTCATTACAAATCTCTTTTGATGAGAGTCTATGACCATGCAGGGTGCAAGAATTTACTGTTGCCCTAACCATTTTCGATGTATTTAATAAGAAACAAATGTACGACAGTATTCACGGGGAAATAAATCGCTTATAAAAATCTGAATTGCATTTTATCGATGATTCTGATGAGTTTTACTATCCATTTTTGTTTGGTTATGCATGTTTTACTGTATGTGTAGCCTGCATGTCNTAGAACTGCTATATGGTTTATTTTGGATTTTTTGAGACAAGGTCTGCCTTTTTTGGTGAACCTGGTCACATGTCGTAAACTCGTAATGGCGGCGGAAAGCTGTGAGTTGCAATATTGCTGCTATGATGACACATGTAGTCAGAGGACAATGAGGCCAACACGTCCGTAAAACAACGTGCATGTATGCGAGCGAACTTCGTTGCGTTAGATAGACGGTGGCGCTAGCATCAGCTGGAAGATTTTGAATACATTCAGATTTATTCAGATTTTTAATACATTCAGATTGTTAATACTTGTCTGTACGACTGCTTTGGTTAGTGGTTGCCTGACTGGTTAGCAATCGAAATGGTAGCCTAAAAAATGCATACATAAACCGCTCTCAACAGAAATTTTTAGCACCGTCTGAATATCGTTCTACAGGTCGGATCGGTAAGGCCGATTTCGCCATCACCGAACTGGCCGCAACAACCAACGTTCGAAACACGACGCCACAATCACTTCAAATGCTGCACCACTAGCGAATTAAAACCACTTTTCTGAAAGTCGCATGCGGCTCCCAAGCACCTTTTGTGCGGCTCTCAGCAGTCTTTCAAGAAAACCAGTAGCGTAGCCAGCCCAAAAATTGGGGGGGACTGTTAACACTATTTTGTTTGGCATACCACCTATCAAAGTACAAATGTTCTAAAAATTAGGGGGGAATGACCCCAAAGGCCCCACTGTCTGCGCCTATGAACAAAACCTCTAACATTTGGTGTAACAGACTTCGTTCTGCAATAAAACAAAACGTATGAATTGACTTGCATTAAATTATTTTTAGTGTGACTCTCTCACAAAATCGTAGGTCTGGATTTGGCTCCCTTCAGCGAAAAGGTTGAGAACCACTGGCTGAAACTGTGCAGGAGCCGCAGGCATGTCGTGATTACGCGACTTGAGAGTACGAATTGCTCGACCTTGCTGTGCGAGTTACGTACAATCTTGCTGTAATACATGCGCTAGATATTATTAAAATGTATTATCCATAGGATATCTTCAGTTTGCTGTCTAGAAGTCTCTCAATGGTCTAGAAACTACGATTTGGTTGGTCGTCAAAATCGTGTTACGGTTTTCCACACGCCGGCGATTGTTGTGAAGCTTCATGTAAGCAGTCCATATTACTTAAATAAATTATCTAAAACTCTTAATGCCGTAAAAAAATTCCTTGTAAATTGAAGAGTGCCCACAAAATACAAATTTTAGAAGCGGGTTAAGGAAGGATTAGGCGCGAGAATTTCCACTTTGCCGCGAAGATTTGCCGCTTCCATCGGTTTTGCACTCGTTCAGTATCTCGTTTTTGCATACCGAGCGGTAGCGTGGTACACCGTGGCGATGCAACTGGTTACACGGTGAGTGTGAACCGATGCTGGTAGGGTGAATCAATCCAAACTGATCTATGTGTGCGCAGTGATAGTTAAGGCTCTTGAGTGCAACGTTTTCAAGAAAACAAATTTCTTTTGCGACGTCATAAAGGGCGATCGTCTTCAACTTGTGGACCACGGGAAATTTCGACAAGCTTCCCGGGAAGTCTACATTTTTTGAAGCCCTGGACTTAGCCATAACGTACAATCGAACGGTACCAAAAACAGTAGACCTAACCGTTACAAAAGACGACCAATTAGCAAAAAAGTGGTCACTGTGAGCGAACCGTTGCTACAAGAAGTCTTTGGGAGGCTGGAAATTTCTGCTTGATTGTGAACCTGTAACTCTTGGCAACGCAGTCTGACTGCAACAAAATGATCCATCTTCCCTGAGTTTATACCCGTCGAGTCGGCTCTCAAATCTAGGTTTTGCGACTTCCTCACTTCCAACTCAAAATTCCAAAGATCTGGAGAAAAGCACTAATAGTTGCGATCCTAAGGCCGGAAAAAACACTGGGGAACCCAAAGAGTTACCATCCCATATCTCTGCTGTGTGCCCCCTTTAAAATCCTCGAGAGACTCATCTACGCCCGTGTCGAACCAATCATCAACCCATTGGTCCCACAGGAGCGTAAGCTATCAATCAAGAAATGCGAGTGTTTCCTTGTGGGTATAAGGTAAGCTTTCAAAATGCTTCCTAAACCTGCTGAACATGGACACTTCAGGTATTGCTTCTCTCTTCAGCTCTGTGAATATATGTGCCATTATCACCTCACAAATATAATGTTGAGGTCCTGCCTAGTCATCCTAAGCCTGTTGTAGACAAATCCAATAAGCAGTTACTTGGCCTGTGATTTAGGCAGTTGTGTGAAATCTATTGACACGATCGATTGCTCACAGTTCCATAATTTCAAAAGTTGCAAGGTTTTCTCTCTTTGATATCATCTGATCATCTTCCAGTGCCTACTTGGTAACTTGGTATTCTACAGAGCTTGGTATCAGTACCAATAATAGCCATGCAGTCATTCGCTCCAATTCACATTCGTATTTTAAAAAGTATGACGTGAGTTTTCAAACTCAGTGAAGTGAAGCATATATATTGGTTCCTTCCACATTTTTCTTAACTGCAGTTGCAATTGTTTTTCCTATTTTATGTCATGATCTGTCAAGCAGTGTTGTACAAAACTGCAATTTTGCTTTCGTCACCCCTAGACTACTCGCTCAGTAATTTCATGTTGAATGAATGCTGTTGTTCTTGAATGAAAAACTTCATGCTGATGTAATTTTCCTTATGAAGGAGCAACAAGGTCTTCAGTGTTGCCATGTTTATCTTGACAGCTATCACTAGGCCTGTAACCAGCTTGGGTCACTAGGGGTGGCAAAGAGTTTTCTGAAAGGGGCCCAAATTTTTTAAATCATTTCCAATAGTTTAACTACCCCCAACACATTTTTTCAGGGGTACAAAATATTTTGCAGGCAAACCCCCTGGTTACAGGCCTGGCTATCACTGCCAGTTAGCTGCACTGTTTCACCAACTAATTCTCTTTTTATCAGCCTTCTCTTGGAATTTCTTTTCTTTCATTCAATGCTCGTGCTTGTGTGGCGCCTCCACATAACCGAACTTACACTTCAAACTGCAAGTAAAATTTGCAACTGTCGTTATAAACCATAAAAGCATTGCAATGGGCAATGTGATGTTATAGCCAATCAAGAATGCATGTAAAAGATAAGAGTTCCACTGGGTCTGACAAAAAAGTGTCATTGTAGTCACACTGTCATTATAGCTGAAGTCATTGTAGGCGAATTCTATTGCAGTAGCTACAGTAGTGCATTAGCCTATGGCCATGTTTTCTTTATTTTCATGACTGATGTGGACCTGGTAGAGTTTATCCAAATTTGACAATATTTTATAGAAAGTGTTTTTACAAGAGGTAGAACATTTCTGATATATGGCCAAGTCAGTTTTTTATATGGGGGGTTTTGATGCACCCTAATCACTGGTGGTGCTTTTAAATGTTGAAATGCTTTATCAGTTGTTGTTGAACTGCGTAGGCCCATAAGGAGTGAGTTAGTAGCAGCCTACTGATAAGTGGTAACTACATTAAAATTCTGTTAGAATAGTCTGTGTCTGGTACCATAGTTGATGAGCATAACTGGATGATTTGCGGCAAACTAGAAGAATTTGTTCATATTGGTTAGGAAAACAAAGTGGATACACAAAATTTTCTTGTTTCTTGTGTCTGTGAGACAGTAGGGCTCGCCAACAGCATTGGACTAAGGAAAGTTGGCCAAAGAGAGAAGGATTTGAGGTTTGGGAAAGAAATATTACACACTCTCCTTTCATTTATCCAAACTAGGTGCTACTTCCTCCTTTCCATAGCAAACTAGGGTTGATGAAACATTTTTGATATAGGGAAAGTGACTGCTTTGCATATTCGTATAAAAAGTTCCCTGCACTGAGCACTGAAAAGTTGAGTGCAAGAATTTTTGATGGCCCTCAAATACGACGTTTAATGCAGGGCAAATATTTTCCACCCATCATGACAACCCTGGAAAAAATGCTCGGCAGTCCTTTGCAGCAGTTGTCAAAAATTTCCTCAGAAATTTTAAAGGTCTTAACAATCATGACCTTTCAAAACAGCTGTTAAATTCTTACGAACAATTAGGGTGCAATGTGAACGTGAAGGTTAATTTTCTTCATAGTGATGTTAACTATTTTTCTGAAAACTTAGAAGCAGGATGGAAGAGCAAGGAGAGTCCTTCCACCAAGATATAAAAACAACGGAGAAAAGATACCAGGGATGCTGAAATACCAACATGATGGCAAACTATTGTTGGTGCTAAAAAAGAGAGGTTGCTGGCAGTAGCTGCTACAGTACTAGCTACTCCCAAAAAACACAAAAAAGGGAATTTCAGGATTAACAACCAAGGATTATTTTCTCATAAGAATATGCTAGCATGTTTGGGCTATTCTTGCCACTTTAACGCTTTTCTGTCACCACAATCTTTGCATTGCAAGGCCATAATTAAATATCTGTGTATTTTCTCATCTGTGTTTTGTAAGTCACAGTTGCAAGTATACAGTATAGACTAACTGAAGTTTTGTGTTTGTCTAACCTTTTTGTATGTTTTCTACACTGCACATTGCTCTTCATAAGCTAGTTGTGGTTTGTAATAAAAGTCACTAGTGTTTAAATAACATGTTAGCAAGCTTATACATCTTGAAAGCTTTCAACAAAATAGAAGTTTAATGTAAAATCACTTTAGACCTGTGCCAAAATTTATTTGAGCTTTTAGTAAGTTCTGCAAAAAATAACCATAGTTAGAAAACTTTGAGTGGTGTCAACTAAAAGTTGCAGAGACTTGAAACTTGATCAAAGTAAACATGAAATCTATGCCAACCACACTAAGTACTTACTGATTCATGATAAACTTTTGTCAGTCGATCCAACTTGATATCCAAGCTAGCCATCACAAAAAGCATAAATAAATTACAAATTTTTCAACCACATAAGAATGCTTTGCTGAAAAAATTGCAAGTTCAGAAGCTAACATTACATTAACCAAAAAACACTGATACAACATGTTACATTTTTGTCAATTAATCAATGACAACAAACCACTTGCAAAAATCAACCAACACCAAGGTGTGAAATTGCAAAATCAAAAGAAATAATATACAATCTGCATACCCATAACACTAAATGTGTAAAAAGCTATGCTGATGAGGATTGAGCACTCATGACTCTACACAACACTTTTCTATCAACCAGCCCAGTAGGCCATATAAAAAGTTGGCAGTGTCTAAACAACTGCATCTGCTTTTCGCCTTGGAAAGACTAAAAAACTGTAGCCTATCAAGTGAAATTGCTGACCTTTGTGAATATGTGACCAGTTCTTGTAATGTATGTCAGTTGCTTCTGACAGTAAAGGATTAAAGTGGCTATTAATTTTGGTTGCCTGTAAAAGGCGGAACTCCGTAAATTGCGGAGCTTTTTGCGGAGGTTTGATGACGTAACTGGAGTGGAAAAAAGTTGCGTTGCAAAAGGAATAAACAGAAAAAAAGCGAAGAAAAAATAATTTATTATTACAAAATCATATGCGCTTCCCCCAAACATGTAATATATGGATGTTTGCGATGTTTAAAAATTTTATAAACTCACAACTATCGAAACCTATGTTTTGTCCCCGAACTGTTGTGCACTTAGATAAGCAAAAATTATCAAACTTCAGAATAGACTTCTTTTACTATGGTGTAAGATCACCTTCTGCAATTAAATTATTTTTACTACCGTTTAGTTCTCATTGCTCAATGCAAACTATCAGTTTTAGCGACTCCGGTTACGTCATCAAACCTCCTCAACGAACCAAGCTCCGCTCTTCACTGAGCTCCGCCTTTCACAGGGTACCTTAATTTTTTAAGTTGCTATAGTATAAGCCTGCCATGCATGACGCAGTTCGAATAAAACGGTAAGTTTAGTTTGTCACTTTAGACAGCAGCACCATCTTGGTAGCGTAACAGATGCGTTTACGTCTGTTGTGCAGCCAAATGGTTTTCAGTTTGGTTCATCACATTGGTGACCTTCGTTTTGGAAGTAGTGGTTCCAGGTTTCTATTCATGGGACTATTTTTTTTTTACTTCTTTCAGAAGTTTCCAAATTTCTATGTTCAGATTTACAGTTAGGTTTCAGGTTTACGTTTGGGGTTTAGGTTTAGGGGTTAGGTTTACAGGCTTAGGTTTAGGGGTTAGTTTTAGGTTTGAAGTTTAAAACTTTAGGTTTAAGGGTTAGGTTTAGGGTTTAATTTTACAGTTTTTAAACTTTAATATGTTTCTACGGAGCCTACTGCAGTCCACTGCACACGACACTTGCCATGCGTTACTGTCGTCACGTTACAAGTGGCGGATAAATAACTTTTCAACTATTAAGGTCCACTAGCAGACCTTTTTAGCCACAGCCATTAATTTTTTTTGTAACTGTAAACACTAACCCTGAAGGAAGTCGCTATAGGTCTGCCGGTGGTGACGCAAATAAACGGCTGAGTTTATCACTGCGGCAGCCACTCTGGAATCCGTGACAAGCGCACGCACGATTTTTTTTCTTGACCTTCGGTGTCACGCGAAAAGAAATAATTGAATTTACTTGCCAGGCTTCTGCAAATACCATCACCTCCATACATTTTTTTCACTCAGAAAACCATATTTCTATGTGAAGGTTTTTCAGTAAGCTGGTAGAGCCAGACTAACTAGGCAGAATTATAACTGTTGCAATAAGTTGACAATTCTGCACCTGAGTTTTGCAGAAGCCCCAGAAAGCATTTTTGCTGAATTTTGATAAAATTAAAAAAGTTTTTCCAAAAAGCTATGTTTCGCAGTTAAAGTTTCATTAGATTTATTTTTCAAAGTCTAACAAGATTTTGAAACGTATAATTTTAGCATGTCTAGTACCAATCCGACCACAAAGACCGAAGCACACAATTCTGTTTCATTCATTACAAAGGTTCGTGCCAATGCATAGTACCCGATAACATCGACTATAATTTGGAAATGGGAAAGTAGAACAATCATTAGATTTTCCCTATTTGTGATTGTTTTGCTTTTTGTGTACTCTGACCATTATGAAAAAGTTCCGAGAACACCGAAATT
>JGI24021J15306_10005548_pt1 | contig 15010 bp, 9 predicted proteins | sample Ectturendosymbi1_FD_15306 | JGI IMG/M metagenome (IMG submission 15306)
ATATTACAAACTCATTTCTGCAATTTCTGCACATTGCTTTAAAGGCCCACTTTTCCAGTCAGCATTTCCTTAAAAATCTTATTTACACCCTTCCAACCGACTGAAATTTTTCTTGTGGAGTATCAGACTGGAAAGGTTTCTATTTGATTTTAACATGGCGCATGGCGTTAGATGTCAGAGATATCAATCCTCAAAACCAAAGCTGGATCATGGTCTAATGTTTTGCCAACACATGAAACAAACTACGAATTTTTATCAATTTTGGAATGCTGTTTTTTACAACTGGCTCGTTATTTAAATTTCCTATAGCGCTTTCGAGGCTGTTAGCAAACGCAATGATTTCCCTCAATACTATAAAGATGCGACGAAGCTGCAAGTTTGTAATTTTCGTCTGTTAGTTCTCGAACAATATAATCTTCTGTGTTGCACAAAAAGTAACAAAAGCCTGGGGTGGAAACGTTTAACCGAAACGAAACCTAACAATCTTAAAACATATATTTTACAAAAGAAATACAAAAAAGCTCTGCACATGAATAGTCACCATTAATCCCGCTTTCGATATCGACTAAAGCTGTAGCATTTAATCTTGTGCTGACAACTGCAGCGACGCGGAGCACAAAATGTTTTTCATTCATCGTTGGTACGAATGTTGTAAAGCACGTAAGAGACTGATTCGCATCAACGACATGCACCAGTGTTTCTTTATCTGAAAACATCTCGTTTGATCCACAATCCCCTTTGACTGAAGTGCTGCACGCTGAAAACAGATATGCTTTATGTTTTCGCTTTTCTTTTACGTTTCAGTTATTTTCAGGAACATTATGCTGCAAAAGAACAAGGCGAAGTAAAACATTTTTCCCAAACCTTTTCTTCGTGATTTCTACAAAACAGGATGTACATTTTGCCAAATCATGAAACAAAACAAGCATAAACCTATTTGGTATTCCATACATAGAGGAAATGAGTTTGGACCAATAGGTTGAATTAAACAATGTGTTTTACGCCACAATGGATTAAACAGCAGCTTGCTAAATTGTGAAGAGACTCTATCAGACCATTCACCCATCACCTGATTGTGACCACCTTCTAATTCTCTTTGCTGTTTCTAGTCAAGGATGGGCCTTGATCACATTGCGTTTGGCGCTGTTCATATAGAGCAAACAAAGAATCTAGATAGAAAACTTTTGATATAATTAGCCTTGATAAACAAATGAATGAAGAAGAAATTTGTCTTTAATTTAAAAGGAAAGAAATATCTAGCAAATGAAAACTTACTATTATAGCTTGCATTATACGACATAGAGCAACATTACATAGTAATGCGTAATGCTTTTTTATTTAAAAATACATTTTTACATATTGGTGCTTTAAATCTCAACGCCGAAGTATACCAGTCCAGGAAACAAATAGATGAAATATTTAAAAAACAAAATATTTCCAGCAGACAAACTTACCGAAAAACACAAATGTACAAGACACAAGCAGTACGTCTTTGTTCTGCATTGGGACGAGTAAACTTTTGTCTGAAGATGTTGATTCGTTAAACCACTCGTTTGTACTAAATATAGAAAAAAATTTTTTGTATTTGTAATTCACAACGTTTAGGGATGCCAGTGAACAAATATTAATTTTAAGGAAACCTTTTAGTTTCGTGTTTGCCTCCAAACTAGTGAAAAACTAAACATATCAAATTCACCTTTATCAAAACTCAACATTTGCTTCCTGAATGCTGATGCCACTACCCAGTTGAAAATTACCACACCGATTTTTGCTATCAACGTTTTGCCAAACTAATTTAGAAATTTGTGAAGGTTTTCGGGGCGCTTGAAAAAAATTGGCATTAATAAAGTATTTGTTCAAAAACGTAATCCTACTGTAAAACTATTAAAAAAAGTAATTGACAATTCATAAACAAATTGGCTATGATTTTTGTGGTTACAGTGCACAAAAATAAACTATCAACGATATGACTTTATAGATAACTTACACATTTTCAGTGCTTTGTAGCAATACAAAACAACGGAGGTTTGGTGACGAGGTCCATTTTTTTAAAACAAACAAAACAACGGTAACTGTGATTGTTTATGATAAAACGACTGTTCCGACAAATCGGGAACAAGACAACCACAACCCCTTGCACTAGTTTTGCTACAAATAAATTATTATGAATTTAGTGGAAAACCAGTTGCACATTTTCTCTGCACAGACATGATCCGCTTTTTAAAACGCTGAAGACAATCAAACCAAGATTTTATGATGTGTTACTGTGCAACGCACAATGCTTGTGTGGCCAAGACTAATAAATTTCATTCACAGTCGTTTGTCCTGACTACCAATCCTTACCTGAACAATAACCAACCACATATGAATTTGAGTTGGAAAAACTAGCTTTTAAATATTGTGAGAAGAAAAGACTGTCTGTGCTACGTGACTAATAATAGCTGTTACACTGGAGAATATCTCTTGTAAAAGTGTGAGGATGACGAAAACAGGAAATATTACGTGCGCCACCGGTGGTACGTTCGTACCGGGCGACATCACTCCGATATTCAGAATGATTCTACTTCCACTAAACGTTATAATCGATCGTGTGCAAAGCACGCGTTTCGTCCCTGCTACTTTACGGTTTGCAGGGATCGGGTGAATGAACCGGACGTGCTGCGATTGAAGAGAAACTACGCTTTCGGCGCTTTCCGGGTGAAGCAAAACATGGAAAAAGTTTACCGGAACCAAACAGTGAACCTTTAGGCTTTTCACAACTTGCTTGACTTTACCTGAAAAGCAACAAAACCTGCCTTTCACAATCAAATTTATTTTTCCCAGAAAATGCAATAGCTCTCTAAAATATTTAAAGAACACGAAAGCCTTTTGAATTTCTGGCGCCATTTTTGGCAAAACAGATCGTTTATTGTTATTGTAGTCCGATGCTATCTGGGGTCTGTTCAATAAATTTCGATAGTAGTCTGACAGGTTTTGTAAAAACTAAATCGGAAAAATTATGAATGTAGCCAATATGTTATTACTCTGGAAAGAAAAATATTATTCAAGTACGATTAAGTGGGTAAAAGCATTACGAAATATTTACTAACTACTCTCCGCCAACATGGTTTTCCTTTGTCACAAATTTAGAGTCAGGTTCGGTTAAGAAACGCGTTTTCAAAGTAGGTGGAAGTGAAAAACCCCTAACGCAACCATGCACAACCTGCGGACGTACGGCCCCATGCGCCCTTCGATAATGAAATTTGCGACCGTCCACTTGTAATTCAAAATATAAGATTTGTCGGCCGTGCTGGCGTATACTGAAGCAAAACAAATGCAGGGCAAGAAAATCAGTCGACACTGCGTAACAATGTGGATGGTGATGTCACAAAGAGTTACAGAATGAATACCCAATTTGACATATACCGGATAAAACCTATTTTTTAATTAAAGTTATCTCAAAAATATAACTCGAACTCATTGGCGGCCGTAATTCATATAAATAAAAGTAATGCGGCTGGCAATAGTAAAAGGTTGTACACCCCTGCACTAACGTGATAGTACGCAACGAATTATGCAAAACAAAAAAGCGCTAAAATCCAATAAAAGTTTCATGTGAATTCCAAACAATATTGGAAGTTTTGAAAAATATAATTTACAGTAAAAAGTGTAGTTCCACTTTATTTCTTCCCAAAACCAAATACTCTCAACACGATAAAGGTCGTGTTTGTTTGTTTCCTGCTTGCATTCAACTTTTAAAATAATTGCCGATCAGGTTCTTTTTGTTTGAAACTGCAAAGGCTCAGCCATCACGCAATCCATTTTTGGGTGAAGCACATTTATTCTCGGAGAAAGCAACGGTCTGCTGCCAAAATGAATCTTACAACGTGAATGTGACAATCTATGCACGGTGAAGACAAAACCCGAAATGTATTTTATCCAAGCTTCCTTCCCCGGGCTACCTGCCTCGGGGACCTATCAGGCTTTTCTCACCACGTGTAGACAACAGAATCTGTTATTTTAGCCCTTCATCATTGGATATTCTTGCTCAGTTTTGATAGGAAAGGGATTTGTGATTTAACTTAGAACACTATTTTCTACTGGTGCTAACCATCACGTAGTTACGGTATTTTTTGCGTCAATTTTCGGCAAAGCTACTTCTAGCACTGCTAGCAAACTTTTTGTTAGTTAGCAAAAATTTGTATCGATGAAGGATGAGATTGAAATAAAAGTTGATTTTGAAACGATAAAAGTACACATTTTGAAAAATGTCCTGTAGCACCAGGTAAAATAGTCACGCAAGTGCAAAGTAAAAAAGCGTCGTAACATGTGACAAAAAGACCTGTGCGAAATCGGTTCAAAAAATCGATTCATTAGCAGGCGCACGGACCATGCTGTCTGTACGAACTTTTTGCAGTTTGCAAGCCTCCTTGCATGCAGACAAGCATGGTTGAAGTACAAGCAGCACAACCCGTGTGAAATTTTAAAAAGCAATCATTACAGTACCTTAGGCGTTATATTCTGGTGTCAATAACTGACGTTGGGTCATCTTTACTTGTTGAATGGTTTTAAAATTAAAAAAGTATTGTTGGGCCATTTCATCTGTATAGTAACAATTGGTTTCAACAAGCAACTTATTCAATGTAAATGTAGCTGGTCTACTCTTCAAGCAAAAATTTGTAGTTTTTTTAAACAATTTCATGCAAAAAAAGCTCTTGTATGTTAAATTTTCTGCCGCACTATCATTGCGAAGGAGGAATGACTTTACGGTCGTTATCAGGTTTTATGTACTTCAGCATTGCTGCAATAGTTTGCAGAAAAGCGATGTCTCATACATTTCACTTCATTTCAATAACATTTGTTTAAGTTACACATTCGATTACAGTTCGACATGAAGCAGGTTATGCTCCATATACGACATGCCATTCACAATTCGCATTCCGTGCATTCTACGTTCCTCGGATTACGTAGAGCAGTGGCTCTTAAACCGGGAAGCGCGACCCCTTGGGGACGTGAAAAGTTCTCAAGGGGGGAGCGAGTGTATGGCAACGACATATTGTTGGAAAACAGGATGACAGTGGCGTAACCGGGCCCAAATTTTGGGGAGGTCCAAAAAATTTCGAGGGGAAAAATGTTTGACGTTAGGCCGGCAGCAGTATTTTTGTTTGGGGGGCCGCTTCTCAAAGCACAAAAATTTGGGGGTGGCCATGGCCTCCCTGCGCCCCTGGCTACATCTATGCAAGATAATGGCGAATTAATTGTGGTTATGCTTTTTGTATTTGATTAGGACATTATGTGAGGCACGAGCAACAATGGCTAACAATGAGCAACAAAGAGCAACAAGAGCTAGGCACAATAAATAGAGCACATTACACTTGATGGCAAAACAAAATAAAGAAAGTTCTCGGAAATTGGAAAAATGTGAGCGGCAGACTCAGAAAAACCAATAAATAAGCAGAAAGGGTAATTACAAACGCAATAAATATATTAGAAAAGTTTTGCAAACAAAATGTCAATGAGACACATTACGAACCAAACGATTCCAGTTATGAGAGCACAAGTAGTGGCAGCACATCTTCAAATCCTTTACTAAATGATATAATTTTCACTGATTTTAAAAACGCACTCTTCGAATATACTTCGGCTTCACAACGCACACACAAGCAACAGGCACGCGCAGAGAATAATGGCCTTTCACGCGGACTGTGTATCGTATTTCTCGGACTTGGAAACGCGCAGCCAGTCTCGGGGAAAACCCGTGTGGGGCACGACAGGTCGAATTGCACATTGCCACTTTAATGAAGTGATTGGTGAAGCACTGCAAGTAAACGTAGTCCCATTGCACCATGGCGGTTTGCATCGGTCGCCTGTAAGCTCCAGGTGGTAATCGGCATCTGCGCACAAGCATCCAGTTCTTTAGCTTTCCTTGTCATAGCGATTACGGTGGCAATGACAGTGGCTATCATGTGTACCATAACAACACATTTAAACTAAGCACATTCGGTTTCAGAGGCAAGCTCTAGCGGAATGTTCAATTGCAGCAAACGTGACAAGAAACATCGGAATATATGTCTATCTCTTACTCCCTGTCGACGTTTTCGAAGTGGAGCCACATGAAAATAAATGACTGTAATAACAATATTTTCCAATCAAACTAATGATTAACACTTAAAAAATATTTCGATGACAATAATACTCGACAGACATTAATTTTTACGTTTGGGTAAACAATCTCGTGGAATCTTTCATACAAGTTCCTTAAAATCTCTGATCACCTTTTACAGACAGTTATGTATGCCATATTATTTGACAGACGTTGAATTTGAGGTATCAAACAGTAATATATTCATAGAAGCCTTAACATCAGGAAAATTCCGTCAAACGAGTTTGTTGTAAAGTTCCTTGTGCGAATGAGTATGCTGCTTAATAGTATTATTCATCAACCAAAGTGTATAACTCAGCTAATTTTCACAACAGGTAGCGTATAGTTGTTGAATGTAATAACGTGTGCCCAGATTTTTAAAAGTTAAATATTGTTTCTGATTTCAAAACACAACACCGTCAATTATACAAATCAATCGCGTGGTGACATTACATCATTTACATCCATTCCTGTTTCTTGCCTTAATAAAACTTGCATTTTTTCAAAAATGGATGAGCTTCTAAGCATTATTATAACTGATATTTAACCCTGCTTTTACTTTAGTTAAAATATTTGCACGAAATTTCTTCAAAACATCTGTGGTGCCAATAACCCAGACCATAAAAAACAAATTCAACGTGATCAATGGACAAACTATATAAACACACACATTGAAAATAAAGTCAAGTAATTGGAAGCAAAAGTCACAGCAGTTTTGAGGTGATTTTGATTTACCGTCTGCAAAATAGTTCTCGAATCATACCAACACTGCCTATTGCAACATTGAAAGAAGTATGTTTTATCAGTTTGTCAAAAAGTGCTTTGCTTGAGATACCTTTCATTAACTTACACATTTCTAGGTGGATTGATGGGGTCAATCTCAATCGTTCGTGCAGACATTCCGCTCAAAAAACAAATGAGACCCACAGTGACAAAGATTGTCTGGCTTGTCTGAAAAAAATTAAAATAATTCAAGCGAAATTCAAAGGCGTTTACATGCTTTCTTCTGTTCTTATACACAGCCGTGTTGATTGGTTTAAAGGGTTCATCTTTGAAAATGATCTTTGTCAGAAACAGCGATGTTTAAAATAAATACTAAGCGCTACGTTCATGTTTATCACACCAACACCAATATAAAAGCATTGTGTTGTGAAATTTCATGTCGATAAGCATTATCTGAAAGTGGATTCACCCGTCTATAACAAAATGTCTCCGGAATTTCTGGCCAACACTAAACCGTCATAAACCAGCTTGTGGTTGCCAGAACGAAAAAACAAACATAGTTAACAGCTGTAGTTTTTTAATTAATTTAATTTTTTCATTTTATAAACACCTATTGGATTATAATGAGTGGGATTGCAGTAGCTTTTCTATATAAATCGCGAGTATAGGAGGCCTTGGAGAAAATGGCATAGTTTCAAAAGTGTTTTTGATAACTGCACCACAACATAATCGTTCGGAAACGCTCTCTTTATCTTCGACTCAAGATCAAGCCTGCTTGGCATTACATTGTTCAATAAAATGAGCATTTCCATTTTTGCAACAACAAAATGTAACTTCAATCAGCGAACCTATTTAAATCTCTAATTCATTTGTTCTTAAACTTTTCTCTACCACGCCCACTTAGTAATTGCCTTCTGTTTCAAATCCCCTTGACTTACNATAAGTTGTGAAAGAAAATTTATTTCTTGGTATTGATACTCCAATAGGGCGATACTTGAACACGAAAGAGCTCGAACCCAACTGAAAATTAATTGACGCCCCCTTGGGGAGGCATGCCCTCGGTGAAAAAACACTGCCCTAATCTTCTCATATGTATGTCCGAGATGTAAAAATAAATTGCACATTTGGCGTTCAAATCAAAAAAAAAACAATCCTACTATCAGTTGTGCAGTGTAGAGTCTTATAAGATAATTTTCGCAGCAAGTTGAGAAGATTTGGAATGCAGCCATCAGTCTTTTTGTGATGCCGGAAATTGAATGTTAATTTTGACTTGCTTTCCATTTTTTAGAGAAACGCTTGCTTTGCATGAACTGGGTTCTTAATAAAAGCTCGCATTATCTTTCGCTGCTTTGCGTTTTCGCAATAAACTCACTCATCTTTTTTCCTTAAAGATGAAAAAAGGCGGATTTAGTATAACTAGGTTTGTTACCTTTCTCTACTGCACAAAATGTCTTTTACTTTGAACTGAATTTATCTTTAAAATATATCTGCTAATTATCAATGTCCACCTTCACATTCATATCAGACACCGACATTTCCATATTAAAATTTGCTCAAAACCCACGCACCATAACTTACCATTTTTACAGGTTCTTCTGGTTTGTATACTGCAAAAAATCAAATCAACCTATCGCTGGTTATGCAAAGAGTTTTCAGAGTAATTCCGCAAGGCAAAAATGATTTATCCTCCAAGTACAGTACTGCTAAGTCCTTATGTTGCTGTTGAGTCGGTTCAGATTTACTTCCATTTGCTTCATGCTCAGCTTATATACAATTTTCTCGGAAATGNTCATCGTTTTTCTCCTGACGAATGAACAAAGACAATTCTAAATGAGGAATTACCCATTAAATCGGCAACTTTGCNGCAGAAAAATTACGCCCTTTACAGTTTTCCAAAATCAACTTCCTCATTTTCCCCTTCAGCGTGTGATGAGAATGGATCGGCGGGTTTAGTGAAACTTGACACCATCACAGGGAATGTTTGACACGGGGTAACTGACCAACACACGTAATCAACCCTTTCAACCTCTTGATTGTAACATCAGATGAAGGCATCTCACGGCGTCCCCTTCCTTGCACATTAGAAACTGCAGGTGCAGACATAAGGAAGACTTTTTTTCGATTAATGGATCTCTTGTTTTAGGTTTTGCTTGCAACATCTTATAAATAGAGATAGAGGAAGGTCGTGACTTCCGTGTGTCCTGTATTTAACAAAACGATTTCACGACAAAAATTCTGAATAAAGTAATTTCATTCAACCTCTTGCACTTTATGGAAAAGCAAGCGTCCGAAAATAAACTTTGATGCTTTATAGCCTATGTTGACAGCACTTTTAACATTTTTAGTCTTTGTAACATACAATTTTCAACAGACTATGCAAACTACCACAAAAATTGGAACAGGTTGTATGATTCCACACAAAGATTATTATGATTAGATCAACGAAACCATGAAAGCCTTCGACAAGTTTTCCGAAACATGTTTTGATCTTGAAAACCACAGATAACCACACATTCTAGCAAGGAGTTTTATATGAAATACGTTACATATAGCACATGTAACATCACAAAAAATATAATAATGTGTATTGCAAAGATTCACCAAACAACAATTCCGTCATGTGACAACCTGCGAAAAGTGCTTTCAGCGCCGGAATGATCACTAGGGCAACAGTTTTATCGCAAGACAGGGGTTAGTCACGTGAAAGGTAACCGACGATTCATGAGTTTAGGCGTCACAATGCAACGACTTATCTATTTCACAAGTTGCTTGACAACGCCTGGTTGCGCCTTTGATCTCGCTTGCTTGTTAATTAATCTTGAATGTTAATAAACAACACTTTTACATTCATTTTATTTGAATACAATGATGTATAAATTGTGGAGCATGTGGGATTCGAAGGATAACAATTTTTCCTGTTGACGCAAGCAAACAAATATTTTCAACCTTTGCGATTTGCCCAATTACGTTAGGGCGCAGTTGCCATTAATTCACGGCATAATCTGACAAGCTCTACAAAATACTAATACATCATAAATCTTTCGAAGCAAAAACCTGATCACGATCAAGTTGCTTGTGAATAAATATTGAAAGTTGACAAATAATGGTTTAACATATTTTTATTTGAATACATTGCTACATAAATGTGGATCGTCTGCGAAGGACAATATATTCATTGTTTAATCAAGTAAACACATATTGTCAAAATTTACTTTTTGTCAAGCTACGTTTGGTAGCATTTCCCATGAAATAACTTCATAATTTCATAAGCTCTGCAAGATACTAATGCATCATAAATCCTTTGAAGCAAAAAAGTGGTCGGGACTTGCGAAACCAACAAAGCTGAAGATATATGAAACGACCGAAGGTTTCATGAAAATAAAACAGGATGTTCTTTTTGTGCATAACCGCTTGAAATACGTTTTTTTCATAACCGCTGTAAATACTTTTTCAAGCTCACTAATAAGTATGTTATGACCCACCCGTGTTTTTTACGTCAAAATTGTAATTTTAAGATGCATATTAATATAAAATTTCAATAGTGTTTTATGATACCACTATAGCTTTTTCATAAAGGTATTATATTTTTGTGTATAACATCGTTCTATGTTATTTTAAGAAAATGCAATTATTGTTTTTGTATTTTAAAGAATTTCTCTCGGAACAGGTTTATCAAAACACAATTTTATGATAGACAAGATAGCTGAAAACGTGTTTAAGATAATTATTCATGATAAAATCATGAAACAGAAACGTTATTATAATAAGCAACAAAGCTCGTAGCAAATGAAAACCAAATCACGCAAAAATTTTTTCCATTGTTGTGTTACTTTACAGCTTGCGTTCACTTGTCGCAACCACTCATTAAGTTGCAGGTGCAAAAAAATTTCCAGTTTCCTGTTATCAGTGGAAGATTTGAAGCATGCTACTGGAAGTGCAGACGAACCCTGAAGCCTTCAACGATGCACGCACGAGTGATGTTTGCAAGAAGTTGATCACATCTCAGCAAAAGCAACCACAGTGATCAGGTTACTTGAAACGTGTTAAGCAACAGCAACGGAATTGAATACAGCGCGAGCGGAAACGTCGCGGTGACGTTGACTCGAGCCGACTGAGCAAAGTGGTCTTTTGTTCACATTTAATGGAATTTCCCATCTTGCGACACAGTGGAAAAGACAGACTCCACAGTCGCGGCATTGCAACCAAAGAGAAAATGTGTTATTCTCGAGTTGCGAATCTTTTTCAAACATTCATGAATGTCATTCAGTCATTCAACGACTCAAAGAATTAATCAACGCAAGAGTTGTTTGATGATAATCATAACGCCGAATCAAGTAGCGGTTTACAAAAACTTTTCCGTTATGTGACTCGTAACCGGCTGAANTTAGTTGTTCGAAACAATTCTGATAAACGAGTAAAAAGAAACGAACGCTAAAGCAGTAAAAGTATCAAAAAGATAACAAAACCAATGTCAAGAAACTTGCAACTTTGCAAAAACCAGTTGCAGGGCTTTCAAACTTAATGCTTGGATTTGGAAAACATATTTCGATAACCTTGCTTTAAAAAAAGGCTGGAATTTTAGGTAGCAAAACAATTCTTTTCAATTTTATTCTGTACATCTTTGAATGCAGTTTTCATTACTACCGTTTGTACCTTTTATTGCATTATCAAGTTTAAAGACGTTAAAACAAAATTGACAATGCTCCACCCCACACTCCTCAGCAGATTGGGGAAACGTTTCCACTGTTCAAGCATCAGCTGTTCGTTGTCTTCGCCGTTACACGTGGTTCCTATTTTTGAGAGTTTTTCGTCAGAAACGTTCATTCACGGATCGCTGCAAAACAATGAGCATTCGCATCGTCGTAGTAAATTACTTTGTTCTTTTGCCGTAAGTTTGGCAATACAATAAAAATGGCATTACAAACCTAAAAAAATAGAAAATGGTTGAAAATGTAGATATTCAAAATTAGATTGTTTGTTAAATATCGGCGTGATTTCTTGATATTATGACCACTTCACGGTCATAGAGCATCTCCATGTAAGAACACGTGTCGGCTGTTACAAAAATGTAATATATTTTGCTTACATTATACGTGCGAAGAAGTTCGGTCGTAGTGTTCACAGAAGAAAATCTTAATTTGGGTTTGATAGAAACACCTTGCTCGTAAAGATCGTTATTTGGTGAACATTATTTTGATTTCAGTGTTCAATATCTTCAACCAAATCATCCATCATCACATAATTGTAAAAACAACCGACATTCATTTCTCCAGCTCTAATTTTGCATATTATTAACACGCGGACAGGTCGATAGATGTAGATCCACGCCAGACGGGGAACTCCCTACGGTACGAACTCCCTACGGTACGATTACTCCCTACGGTACGAAACTCCCTACGGTACGATTACTTTCAAGTTGTGAAACTTTGGCGGCAACTGGATTCGTAACAATGAACACAAAGAAATATTGTGACGTTGATGGAAAAAATACTCAAAATATTTTTGTAACAAATGATTGAGGATGACTGCGACAGTTTATACAAATGAGCTCATTTGTAACAAATGAGCTCATTAGGCTAAAACAGTGGTTCTTAACCGGGTGGGCACGCCTCTCCAGGGGGCGTCAATACATTCTGAGCGAGGTGCAAGCCCAACATAGAAAGTTTTTAAACGGGAGAGTGTTCCGCCCAGTTAACTTATTTAAAGTCAGGGGACTTGAAACAGGAGACAATAACTTAAGGGAGGCGTGGTAGAAAAAAGATTAAAAACCCCTGAGCTAAAAGGAATCGTTTTGTTTCAATCACCGCCAGGAAATTCTCTTTACAAAAGTTCGGAACACATACACTTTTACGTTTGTTTCCAAAACTGAGTTGCTTTATGATTTCATCTTTAAGTGCTGCATTGCTGTCGAACAAAACTACATCATTTCTATCATAATAAAGCGAATGAATGGCTGGTTCAACACTGTTTTCACTGACCTACACGAAAAAAGTTTTTTTTGGTGACATAAATGTTTCCACTGAATTCACCTATTGTTTGTACTAGAGTTGGATAAGTTACATGACGCCAACTTACTTACAGCTACAAATGCTTGTTCAAATTTTTCGATTGCATTGCAATTACTCTGTCCTGAAAACAGAAAACTGAAACAACTATCAAGCGTGTAATGAATTGCGGCATCTTGCTTCTCCTGTCTTCAAATTCACGCTTTTGAAAGGAGAGTGTGCGAAAACTGATATATCTGAAGCAAGTAACAAAAAACGCAAGATGTACATAACATTTGTCAGGTTAAAAACAACCAGGAATATTCTTTGGCAAAGAAACTGTGATTAGATGAAGCCATTTCGTGAAATTCTGCTTGGTCTCCATTTAAAAATGTTTGAAATATTTTGACCATTTGAAATGTCTGAACCAGCATCTCTTATTAAAGTCAACACATCGGAGATAACCAAAACAATTTCAACAACTTTGACGTTTCTTGCTCAAGCGTTGCACTGAGTGGCATTAGGATCAGCAAGATCGTTGGAATGACTCCATCCTTCGCGTTGTGACGATAATTTCTCCAAATCAAGCGGTTACCTATCCACTAAAAGTTTAACGACATTACTTCATTATGAACAGTCTGTTTTGGAAATTGATATTCCCAAGCAACATAACTATGACGGCGTTTGTCCTGGAGGCTCCCGTGTGTTTGCGTGATTGTGTTCTGTGAGTCTGAATTTGCAAGTGTAAAATATGCCTTCACTGAACCAGTTAACAAGATAAATGTAGTTGCCTGTTATGCGAAGGATGCCTATGGAACGCGCAGCGCACGCGCTCTTTAACGGCTGATGGCGGTGGTGGAACACTTCTGTAAAGGAGAATCGGAGCAAAAGCCGCAAAAGAACCAGGGTATTTTACACCTATTTATTTTTGCATTGACAATGCCTTGACCCATCTCTAATAATATACGTCAGTATGCAAGTTTTAGACGTAATTGCTTTTATGCCTTGGTAGACATATTTGTTATGTGAACGGAGCTTTCATGCCGCATAGCAGTCAAGCGCATCTACATCAGATAAAACTGCGAAAGCTTCTGATGGTCAAATTTGTTTTTAGTTAACGAAGCAACACAAGAATGTTTTTATCGTAACAATAACTTTTTCAAAAATATGGACACAAAAAAACAGTTCTAAAAATATATATTTGGAAAAATGTAAACCCCATTCACTTTACAGTAAATAGAGAGGTGCATTTAAGGTAACTTTGTCAAAATGCAAAAGGCGTGTTTTTGCTTTCTGAAGTAGAAACTATTCTAAAATACCCAAACTTTGATCAAATCTTCTCACATTCTTTGTGAAGTGAAAAACCCTCCTATTTACAGGGTAGTTTTCTATCAAACCAACCGAATGCTTCAAAAACGAAAACGTCGTCGAAAACATAATGACGCCGCAAACCAAGTTCAACTTCAAATAACTGGACAGAAAGCTTGTTTAAGCATACATGTAACTCTCGTGGCAATACTGTGTTGTTTGCCCCACATCAAACAGAAAATGCAACTTTTAAGTTTTTGTGCTTTCACTGTACCTTTTTACCTGCCATTCTGCATAGCATGTCAAGTTTTGTCAGATAAAAGTGTATCCAAATTGCAACAAACGTCTCGCTTGGGGCAATACTCTTCTGTTTACTTCTCAAATAGCCATGAGAACCATTGCACCTTCAATGTCACGCATCACTACTTGGAACACGAAACTAAATTTGATGACGTGACAAATCAAGATGGCAGTCACGAAAACACGACCATCGACTAAAAATATATATTTGTGACAACGGGTCTCCAGTTTTAAATGAACAACAGTACAATAGAGGTGTAAAAGTGTAGAAAAAGCGTAACATAAACTTCCCAAATGCAGCAATTCTTTTTATGTTCTCAATCGTGCTTGCTGTAATCAAATGTCTTGTTTTTGTTTCGGACCAATACGCTATTCATAGTCACAATAAAAAAAGGGGGCTTTGTCTTAAAATTTGTATTTCGTGGGCAATATCTGATGACGTAAGATTTGCGGCAAATGCACTTCTAATGTGAATCCTTGTATACAGGGTGTTTCACAATTGTTGAAACAAAGCGATTGGGCACAAATCCAGGATTTTAAATGATACCACAATGATGATTACATTTATTGAAAG
>JGI24021J15306_10005553_pt1 | contig 15000 bp, 11 predicted proteins | sample Ectturendosymbi1_FD_15306 | JGI IMG/M metagenome (IMG submission 15306)
ATCACAATGCCTTTGAAATCATGTTGCGTTGGGCTAATAAAGGTTTGTGGTACTGCAGGCATTGACTTCCTCTTTCTAGGCCGGTCCCATAGCCTTTTTCAGTGCGTGCACTTTGAGTTACCCTCTTTACGCCCACGAGAAAGCATTTCATCTGGTAACCTCGTGTAACTCTTAACCACGTACACTTGCTGGGAGAAAATTGATAGTGCCTTGCACAATCAACTGAAAAAATGTAAGATGCAACTCTTTCATATTTTGTTCAGATAAGACTATCATTTGCTCTCACACAGAAAAGAACGCTCCACAAATCATTGAAAAACTCAAACGAATTCCATACAACTACTAAAAGCGTTTTTAAGATTTGTTTTTGCAATTTGGCTCAAACAGAGCATTGGTGTCATAAAAACCGATTATTCAAAATCAGTCAACGAGCACTAACAAACTTAATTGGTGTTAAAGAACAGTTCCATGCTGGTAATACTTAATATTGACATTTTATGAAATTAAAATAGGGCTTCTGTGGCTCTACTGTTTCCAATACAGATATTGTGTGACTCGCTAAAATTAGCGATGTTGAATGCGGCATTAAATGCTTGTATTTTACTGATATTTCAAATACAGTATGTCTATAACAAGTTTGACCTTTGAAAGAATCCTGCAGTGTGCACGTTGCATATACCGCGCATTCTGAACAGAGCCGGATTAAACGGAACGAGGGCCCGGGGCAATTTTTACTGGAGGGCCCCTATGACGTAACTCATGACGTCATCGCTTGTAAAAGTTACGTTTTCGCTGATTGACAAGGTACCCGTTTTGCTTTTTCCGGTAGTCGAGAATGTGCTTACTCAAATGCACATGCACAGTTAGCTGCGAGATGACAATTTATGATATGAATACTAGAGTGTTTTTTTACTAAGAAAAAATATTTCACAGGCTAGAGAGTGACTCGGCAAGAAATAACATTCACTCGAACAATCAGCAGAAACCAGAGATTACAAACAAAAACACCGGAAAAAGAACATGGCATGTGGCCAACAGCCAGGCTAAGTGTGAAAGTTGTTTCCAAGCTAATGTCTTGATTTTCACCTTCATTTCAGGTGCTCTGGTTAAAGCCACTGTTTTAACCTTGCTGCTTGAAAGTTTTGCTAGAAAAAGCGATTCAGTCTCGTCGTTTGAGCTAACACTGCCAGATCCTTGCGCTTTTTCTTCTTAAAAGCTTTGCGTTTTTCATAGCTCCTGATGGCATTACAGGTTTCGGCATCGCGCAAGCTAAACACTGCAATCTCGATTCCTGTTCTTTCATTCAACGAATCGACTGATTAAAACATTTTCTGACGGACCACGCAATAGCATGTGGTGTAAATGGCTTGAATAGCTTAATATGTTTATGATGTAACACAACGATAGGAACCATCGGAAGAAAAGTGCGTTTTCACCACACGTTACCCTTTATGACGAAACAAAGGTGCAGTTCGGCTGCGGCGACCTCGCGACTGCACCAGAAGTTTGGGATCTTGACAGGCCCGTAACCATGGGGGGCGAAGCCTCCCTACTAAAATTTTCGCCCTCCCCTGTAAAAATGTGTTGGACATAGTTTAAAATCATCGGGGATAGTTTAAAAATTTGATCCCCTCCCAGAAAACTCTTCGCCCCCCTGGTGATCCAAGCTGGTTACGGACCTGATCATTGATACCCATTGATACCAGTGTTGCCACTCCTGATATATTAACATGGCATCAGATGTGATGTTCTCAGACAAATTTCTGATGTCTGATGTTTTGGCGACAAGTCTGATGTTGACTGGGTTGTTTTTTTCACATTTCCTCTCATTTTAGGACGAAAGAAGTTAGATTCATGATTTTTAAGTTCCTTTCATCAATCTCTCGCCCTAGTGTGTGTTAGGTTATCGTTTCAAACTAAAAGCTCTCTTCGCGGGGTTGAGATTAACATTTTACGTAAATCATAAACGACTTCCCCATTTAATGGCGATATTTTGCTCTGTTTCGGATTCAACGAGGGTACTCGCGCTTTGCTAGGTTTGTAGAAGCATTTAGCTTATATGGAACTGTAGCGAAAAAATTAGATATTGTCTGATGTTGAAGAAGGAAACAATCTGATATTAACAAGACTGACCCCAGTGGCAACATTGACTGATACCAGAACCGTCGTCAGAAAGTCGTCANTAGGGGGCCTTTACGTTCGTGCAGGGGGGACTTGACATTCAAATTTGACAAAAATTCCNCTAACTTATAGTGCTTCACATTTCAATTTTGGGGGGCTTGGAGCTTTGTTTGGGGTGGTTAAGCCCACCAAAGNCCCCGTGGCGACGGGACTGATTGATACTAAACAGCAGTCAGCAACCACTAGCTGTAGCACGCNAATAGTAACGGTTTCGTGACATTTGTGCAATCGGCGTAATGCAAGAGTAGAGAGTCATACCCATGCCAAAAGAAACGATTATTAGGAAAACGTTACCAGCGAAATAAAATATATTTGCATTGAACAAAACCGAAAATACTTAAGATTTTTCAGTAGCGATTACTAAAACTGGCAGACAGTCAAACTTGTAGAGAAATCAGTTGCTCTTGGGGCCCTTGATACTTAACGCAACATAACAATATATTATAGAGTTGTATTCCTGTATCGCTTCTGAATCACCAAAATTTTTCCAACGGGCATTTTATTTGAAACAAATAAATTTCATCACGGGGGGCCCCCTTGCAGCGGGTGGCCCAGGGCAATTGCCCCCGTTGCGCCCCCTTAATCCGGCCCTGATTCTGAACTAAACCAAGATAAATATTCTGTCCTTTACATCAGCATTTCCGGTTTTAATTCATTTTGGAGCAATTATTTATTTTGTGGGGTCAGTTTTAGCGCAGTGTTGACCTTAATTCAAGTTCCAGTGTTATTCATGTTGAATCAAATCTTGTTTCTGCATTTGCAATCTCACTGTCACATCACGCTAACCATCAAATGAAAATTCAAAGAGGACATAACCGTAAGTAAAAAGCACATGCGCATTTAAAGATGATGTTCAATACTTTACAGGTTTACTGTGGTTTGAAATAGTGCGCAACTTATGTATACTTAATATTTTTTATAAGTTTCAAGTGCAAAGACGTAAGCGACAAACGTAACTTACTCTCTGCGAGCGTGACAAACTGCTTATCATCCAGCACTTCGGAAATGATGTCATTGCTGCTGTACATTACTGCTTTGTCACATGACGTCACAGTGTATGCCTGAAAACATGAAAATGTAGCTGGTGGTGATCGAATTAAATCAAACGTGCTCTGTTGATACCTTAGGTATATGTGGTTGAAATACTTGATTGTTAGTGCGTACACAGTGACGCCAACATGTATCACAGGAATGCATACGTTCAGCACAAGTTCATTTGCAGTATGGTCCTTGCATAGTGAGATTGGTAACTGTGAACTTTATACAGCAGAATTTTAGGAAGCGGGATTTCAATCGAATTATAGGAAGCTTGGCCCACGAAATACATATCCTCCCAGTTCATGCCTGAATTAACGTCGATAAAAGATACTCAATACGATGAAAAAAGAAGGTAAAAAGGATTTGTTGAAGAGTGAGTGGTGAAAATTGAAAGAGAAAACGAGGTACTGGATGTTTTGTGGGTGGGATGGGCGCAACAAGTCTAACAACATTTCATCTGCGTTGGGGGCGCATCGAGTACTGCTGAAGGGTCCTCGGTTCGAAAATTGCCCCAGACTCTTTTTTGTCGACGTTTTACGACTGCTTTTCTTCTTGTACCGTTTACAATCTGTTGATCACCTATTTTGAGCTCACTCAATAAAAATACGTTTCAGTGTTTCTTTTGAGTGAAGACTGCAAAGATCGAAACGGTGACATCTGGAGATTAACCTTCCAAATACAATCTGGTGAATGGTTCTTCAAATCCAGGGAACGTTTTCAAGGAAATTTTCGGTAATGTCATCGAATTATGATCACCAGTTCAGCGGCACACAACGAATATCATCATAGTAATTTTTTTTCTGCATTTCAAAATTTTAGGCAAAACATTCGTTTTAACTTCATTTTACCTTTCCCTGTACTTTTGGCTCTGAACTTAGCTCGTTTATTCTTGCCAAAGCTTCTTCAGTTAGCCAGGATATAGGTTTGGAGCCATCCGAGCACGGCACAGCAACACAGTTTTCTCGAAATTTTACAAATATTTTCATGCTAATAAACAAACGTCAGCAATCCAACGTAACTTTGTTTCGCAAACACCTGCAGAAAAATCAATATTACGCTTTAGAATTTTGTCCATTACAACAAACAACGCCACCGCAGTTTTTGAAAGCCTGTACTGCTATTTGCTACCAGTGTCCATCGTTGTGCTATGTTGACTATTTTTGTGCGACCGCCAGTTGTTTTTCGGTTCAAGAAGTGGTCGAGCAAAAAAAGGTCTGATTGGCTCAGTTCGCTACAACGCCCTCTTTAACCCAATGCGTAGTTCCAGTATGATGACATGGCAAGCTTTACACGCAAGCGCCGTCACGGTGTTGTGGTTCGCAGCAATGATAAACAGCCTATATTTTCATTGAAGCGTTCTGCACCAGGCTGTTCTGCTCGTGAATGCCAGACGTTTTTGCGGTTTGAAGTCACACTTTATAACAGGGGATTTTCTAAACACTAATCGAGCAACGGGGCTTCACTCAGCGGGTTTAAAACAGTGTGTCTGTGCTTATACTATAGACTTCGTGTCTGCTCACAAACAAATAAATTAAATCAAAAATTTACCTGGCCTTGACCAGTTTGGAAATTGGCGTTCTACCTGCTGTGGTCTTGTACCAATGTTACGGGTTAGCGAACAGTAATGTAACTGTAAGTATATGTATGTAACCCTGTGGTTCTGCCTCCAACGCCGTTGCAAAACGTTCTGTTACAAAAGTGTCTGTAACCCTGTGATTCAGCCAGCTTCAATGCCGTTGTAAAATGTTCTGTTTTTATCGACCTGCGTTGTGCAGAGAGTGTGTGTTTGTACTATGGACTTCGTGTCTGCTACTGCTGACAAATAATCAATCAATCAATCAATCAAACAGAAACTGCGTGTAATGATCTTTAAAACAATGTGCACGACAAAACGGTTTATGAACTTTCAGCATTTAAAAACGTTTACGCCAACTAAGTAATGTTATTCCGCAAAGTGCGATTCTGGTTATTTTTTGCCGAGTGAACATCAGTTTGCCGCAAATTTTCAAATGAGTGCAAAACGTGATTATAATAAAAGGCAAACAAGCGTCCTTTTTACTAAACCTACCGGAATAACATCAACTACGAAGTATACACTACCTTGACATATGAGATAAATGAATTCTCGGAATCTTAATCAATGATTATTCAGACCATCTTCCCATTTTTGTTTCATTTAAATAAACTCATTTTAACAAAGTTGGTAAACAAGGCCAATTTAAGCATGACTTCTCAAACGTTGGTGCTAAACAGTCTGTGGATAAAATAGAAGAAACCCTAAGTAGCGTGATTATCAATTCGTACAATCCGTCTGAATATTTCATGCTGGTATTCATGCAATTAAAAAGAATCTTGATGATCACGCGCCGTTGAAAGTAATGTCTGGAACTCAGAAAGTTTGACCTAAAACCTTCGGGTAAGGCCAGATCTTTACAAACATAAGCTTTACAGAGCATTAATTCGTTTCTAATTCAGCGATGAGCAGGGTCATACAAGAAAAAAAAGAATAAAGTGAGCCATTTACAGCAGTAGCCTACTATAGAACAAGCACTAGAAACAAACAAAGAACTGCATCACAAGCAAGCGAAAATGCTTGCAGTATCAATTTGTTCAGCATAGAAATGACTCTTTGAAAAATGTGGTAACAACGCAACATCCTGATTAATTCAGAAGTCAGTTCCATCCAAACACATTATTTGAGTAAATTCGCATTACACTGGACACCCAGCAGAAATGGCTAATATGTTTAACGACTATTTTCTGGCATTAGAAAAGCGCATTGCAAGTTGCATCTCTCCTCCCTACAGTCATCAACATCCTGTGATCTGTCAAGCGGACCAGATCACTCTTCCTTACTACATGAAACTTTTCCCGTTGAAGTTGAGAAATTGAGGCTGTCAACAGGTTGCTAGAATGTAAGAGATTGAAGACGAATGATATCCCAATGCAAATATTTAAATTATGTAAAAATACATTATCCTCGTTTTTTATCCAACTGTTTAATTTTTGTATGCGAGAGGGTACCTGAGGCAGTAGCTTAAAAAGCGAATAAGTTCTCCCTACTCAAACAAGGGATCAAAAATAATTTTGCCCTAACTGCACATCTATATCACTCCTTTCCTGCCTATGACAAAATATTTGAAAAACTACTTCATACGAGAATGTAGACTTCTATCAAAAAAAAAAACAGTCTCTGAACATCAATATGGCTTTAGAAGTAGGTTATCAACTTCTCTAGTTACATATGACATATACAAAAACTTCCTGTAAAAATCAGAAAAAGGGCTTAACACTTGCGTTGCATTAGACATTTGGCCCCAAGGTGCCGCAGATTGGCTAGAATTTAGGTTATACAATTTGGATTCGCGTGCTGATATCTGAAAATGTGTGTTTGGTTTTATTTAGTTCTGTGTGTATGTTTATACAGTATATGTTTTGATAAACTCACGAGTATTTGTATGTCTTTGAACTGATTGTTCTTTCTTTGTGATGTTACTGTCGAGTTTTTTTGCCGATATGTTGGGCCGAATGGCTTTTCCCGTCATTCTCAGCAAGCTGCAAAACCCTCTGAAGATCGTTGCGCCACACTTGTGACTTGATCCCTTAGCATTGAACACCAGCCGCTGTGTTCACTGCTGTTCTGACAGTTGTGCGCCATGTTCATCTGAAGTTGTTCCACAACTAGAAGGCTGGCCTAAGGAAAGTGGAAAGATGGCTTTCTTCAGTGTTACAAAGAAACCGCTGCGAAGAAAAAATCGTCTGCTGGAATGTGAGTGTTATGGCAACTCGGGCAGAGTTCCATTTCAACCAAAATTACACTTTGTTTGTCATGAGCTGCTCTTCCGGATCTGAGCAATGCCACGATAGATACAAGTTTCGACAAGCACTCTTCGCGCAATTGTATTGATCACCCAGCAGATTTCGAAAGCATTCAAATTTGTCAACATATGACTGCATCACAATTCAGCATTCAACCATCATTTAGCCACCAACTTGAAACCCTCGTAAGAAAGTTACCTAACTGTCGAGGGGTGCTCGACGAAACAGAATTCCGATCTTCTTCAATCAGGCTCTTCAGTGTTTGCGCCAGTGATAGAGTCTCGAGACCCGATTTTTCGAGTCTTGGTCTCGGTCTCGGACTCGGTCTCGGTCTCGAATGTCTCAGGTCTCATCTCGCTCTCGAAGGATTTCGGTCTCGGTCGAGAGCGCTTAGTCTCGAAACTTTGCATGAGTTATTTTTTATGAAGTCTTTGCAAGAAGCAGCTCCTTAAAAACAGATTTATAAAGTAATTTTTCAAAATTCACCCGTTTAAAGCGGTCAGTGACTGCATGGGAAATCCTCTTGAACAGCAATTCGCTTTCAAAGGACTTNGGAAGTTTTGCAATATGAAGCAAGCTNAGCTTTTCCTATCATTCTTCATGAATAAAAAGAACNGAAAACGTAGAAACATAGCAATGTTTGGTGGATGCTCCCGCATGAACACATTTTCAACGCAAAAAGCTATATGGCCTAAGTGGCAGTACGGGAGAACACCACTGCCCTTCAACATTGAGTGGTCTATGTTAATTTTAAATGTCATGTATTTTTGCAATTATTGTGATTCTTCAAATGTTATTTTACTATGCACTGTGCAAGCAAATGACACTGCACCGTTCCTTCACACAAAAATACTGATCTCATGTAAAACAACGTAATCCTTCAGCAAAACGTTGGTGAGCAGAAAACACAGGCTTTTACACAAACATCGGAAAACACACGAATTCAAAATTTTTGTCTACTTTCAGATCCAGAAAATGACAATTTGTGCAGTTTTCCCCGAACCGNCGGTTTACGCCTTCACCTCATATCACCATCTATCCTGCAACATACTGTGAGCTTAAACAAGATNAAAAGGCTGTTTCTCGTNGAGTTTTTGTGATGTGAAAGTGTAAACACAGACAGTACAATATCACGAATCCTAATTGCAGGCAACGTAATGCTACTCTCTTGATTATTATCTAACGCTGCTAGCAGCCAATTTAACACGTAATATCGCTTGTGGATTACTTTGATGCAAGTTCCAGCTTATGAGAAACAAAAAAGAACTTTTTGAGTAAAAAAGCATCAATGTCTTTTTGATGGCAGTGAGGTCGTAAGATTTGTGTCTATCAGTTTTCCGTGTTCATGGTACGGCCGCGAAACTGAAGAGCAAGGCACTGATGAAAAGGTAAGCTCGTGGTTGTAAAGATTCGCTCTAAACAAGTTTTGGAATATTTCCAAAGTAGGTAAGAGGAAGCGTTTTCTTCTGTACTAATTAATAGTACATTTTCCTGTGAACTTAAACTAAGTTACGAAGGTAACAGTTGCTGGTTTGCGACGTGATCTCACCAAACAGAAGTTAGCAAATGTATCCTCAGAGAAAATTCACCACTTTTGTACTTAGGTGGTTTTACTCATGTTAGGCAGAGGCAGCTGGTGTTGTCAAACAGAGATAGTCTGTTCCGTATTGGCGTATCCCAGCTGTGAATTGATGTTCGGTGAAGACAGTGGTAGACTGCCAGAGACAAGGCTTGGCAGGAGTGTCGCAACCCGGGAGGCAAAATAATTGTAACTTGTTGTTGTACTATTTTCGGGTGGAGCGCAAAATGGTTGTAACTTGTTGTTGTACCTATCAACTGAACATGTTTTTGAAAATTCCAGGGGGACAGTTGCCCGGTTGTCCACCCCACCCCTGGTTGCGGGCCTGCTTGACAACGGACCCTACTTGGGAATTCGATGCAAGTTTGTGACAATTGAGCGGTCGATAATTGTGAACAGGAAAATGTTAGAAAACTCAGATGCTGGCGTTTTCTACAAAAATGCGTCACAGTCTTGCCAATTCCGTTTTTAAGGATTCTATCTCAAATTTGATTAACTTTCAAAGTTTTTTAATTTTTTTCGATTATTCCACCCGATTTATGAAATTTTGCAGTACTTTTACCAGTCGATTGGTAAATATTGAACAACTATAATTCAGCTTAATTAACGAAAGGTGCTTTAAAACAACGAGTTACTTTTATTGTATTTTATTTTGGCAAATTATTCGTAATTACTATCATAAATTACTATTTTTGCAATTGACTCTTTTTAGACTGGTGCTATTCAGAACGCATAAATTCCATCAAAAAGTAAAATGGAATGCTTGAGACAAAAAAATTGACTTTATAGGTCTGTCAAATTTATTATATTGTTTTAGCAAATAAGCTTGAATAAGAGTTTGAGCTGCCTCACATCAAGACAAACCGTTTTCTCGCAACAAAATCAGGATAAATTAATCTTCCTAATAGCTGTTTTTCTTTACAGCTGATCTCTACATGAGGAAACGCATTTATACAGTCGTATCTTTCCCAACAGAAAACAGTAAGTTCAAGGGGGAAACACTCATCTATAAAATCAATTGTTTCTGGGATCCCCAAGGCTCGATGTTAGATCCATTGTTCTATATGCTAGCAGAATTTATAAATGACTTACGCAATTCAAATCTTATAAAACTATTCTTATTGCTGGTGGCATAGTTTTAGCTCAGAGTGACAATAATTTGGAAAAATTACAGAACTCGATTAACCGTGAAATGGCAAAGCAATTGATTGTCTAACTGCAAACAAGCTCTCACCAAATATTTCTAAAAAAATATATGCTAAACACAAATAAACATGTAAACAAAGATTCCATGAAGTAGATGCAAACGGTAATCTTATTGAAAGAGCTTTGTATTGAAAGAGAGTATACCTTGGTGTAACTGTAGACGAAAAACTGACATGGAATTTTGGAAAGAGAATGGCAAACTGTTGTGTTGTACTACATACAAATGTGTTGGTGTAATTTATAACGTTAAACAATTATGTTAGCAACCAAGGACTACGTACGTTTTATCACAGCCGAATTAATTCCCGAGTACAATATGGAATTATTGCCTGGAGAAGAGCAGCATCATGACATCTATAGCTAATATCGGTTGTTTCAAATCGCGCTATGAGATGTTTGAACAAATATGAAATTTGTAAAGTTAATAGCATTTATAAAACGCAGGAAATTCTACAACGAAAACAATCTTGAAGTTAACAAATCAATGTAGAAATATAATAAATCTCAGCTACAGGCTATATTTAAGAATTATTTTAAAACTCATTACAGGTGTTCATCCGTAAAATACGAGACAAACGGAAATTCGGCAATTTACTGCTTTACCAAAAGCACGTTCAAACTCGGTGCGAAAATGCTGAGGTAAAGTGCAACAGAAATCTGGTCAGAAATTCCTTTATAAATAAAAAATAAACCGTGTTTGACACTTTTTACAGCAGAATATACAAAATGTGCTACTCGGGTACTAGAAGCATTGTTCCTATTCCTTTTTGTTGGTGTACATAGACCAAGTGCATTGATTAACCTATTACTATGAAAATAGTTTCATGAGGTATGCGCTGTTATATATTTCACAGTTTGGTTTTAGTTGCGTTTACTAAAATTGGTCGCATTAAACTCTCGTATAAAGTAGTTGATCCCTTTAGTCTTCAATCGCATTGTGAATCATGTATCTATCGAGCAGCAAACGAATTTCCGTTCCCATGCATGAATCATCAGATCGTCTGAAAAATGAAAATGCGTTTCCCAAACATATGGTTGGACGCCTTGTTTTCAGCCTGTTTAAATTTTGTAACACCATTGCAGCGCTGTACTAGTCTATAACTGTCGAGACGCATTTCCTCTTTAGCTATCACTAATATTTCCAAAATACGAGGTAACTGTAAAAGGTTTATGTGGCGAAGTTAAGCCGATTTCTTCTGGCGTATTGAACTTGCCTGCAGCGCATTTTGTTTCCATTAATCATGTAAACGTATTGCGCATGTTAAGCTTTGTACTCAGAAAAACAAACTTTACTTACGTCTATAAACTGTTCCCTTTACACAAGGAGCTCACCCTTGGGATGTCTGCAGCCCAAGTGCTCCCTGGTCCTTCGCAACCCATGCGTCGACTTGGAACTCATCGCAGCACCACGCAAGGGTGCTAAACATTATAGAAACCGTGTTGGCGCCATCNGTCCGTGTGCTCTTTACTAGTACCGCATATATGCCTGTGTTTCATCAAACTAACCGTGTTACCGCCATTAAGCGTATGCTTTTCTGTGACCNCCTAACATCTTCGTGTTCTTTCATGTCTCTGTGCGTTACTTGTTACTGCCATGTGCTTGCTTAAGTCTATTGCGTTGCGCGTGGGAGTGAAGATATTATACAATACCACACCATTATCACTGTATGCGAGGAACATGTTTTCCACAAAGTTTTGCAAGTTGCACTTGGTTTTCATGTTGCCACTAATCTGCGCACAGGAAAACTTAAATCAGAAATAGTGATCACACATAAAGTCAACATGGTTTGTTCATAATTCAATGAAAAAATCGAGGACTTGACAACTTGCAACAGTTTCAGATACAAGTTTAAAGCAACTAAAAAATTACAGATTTAAACAAAGTTATGTTGCACGTTTCGAAAGGACTGTTGACTTTGTCAGAAAAAACAGTGAACTAAGCACAAGACGGTAAACCACGAACACACAGACGGTGTTGCATTCACAAAAGAGGAGTGTGTTTCGCCGTTAATATCTCAGTTTTATTCAACTCATTTTGATGGAGATGATTTGTCTATGTACCACTAGTTCTCTAAGTACTAAAACTCATTAGTTGTCTAAGTACCAGGCAATACTGTTATTTAACAGACAGCAACGAATAAGACTTGTCTAAAACTCATTAGTTGTCTAAGTTCCAGGCAATACTGTTATTTAACAGACAGCAACGAATAAGACATTTGCGATGACAAATTACAAACAAAAAGGCAAAGGAAAGCATTACAAAAATGCTCCCTTTCAAATTGCACATCAACGCAACGTCTAAATAAGCTGGGTAAGAAAAACACTGATACTCACACATAAATCGATGTCGATGTAGAGGATGAGGAAGTAGGCCCGTAGGCAGGATTTTAAGATTTTGGTGGACAAAATGCATTTTTAGGGGAGAAATATTTTTGTTTTTATTGTACAGTTTAAAGCACACTGTATAAAATTTTTCAAGGCACAACAAATTTTAGGTGGGAACAAAAATTGGGGGTACTGCCCCCAAATGTCCCCTCGTGCCTACGGGCCTCTGAGGAAGTTTGACCCAATCCTCTGCCAGGAAACGTTTCTGTGTCGGTTACTGTAGAGTTTGGGGTATATTTCTATACAAAAACGCAATCTTCAAGAGAATGGTGCATAAAGAGGAATTAAGCACCGCATTTATTTGATTGTTAGTTGCTCTTACGGATAAACCGCACAAAAAGATCTTGAAAAAATAAAGTAAGTGTCCTTGTATCAGTGTCGCATTACTAAACATTTGCAAAGCCACACAAATCCCAGCTAGTGCAACTCTTTCCGCAACCCAGTATATATAGGAACGACAGATCTGTTCAGGCCGGTAACCAGGGGGTGCAGGGGGGGCGAANCCCCCCCTATAAAAATTTTTGCCACCCTGGAAAAATGTGTTGGACATAGTTTGAAAACATTGGATATAGTTCAAAAAATTTGGGCCCCTCTCGGAAAACTCTTGGCCCACCTGGTGTCCCAAGCTGGTTACGGGCCTGGATCTGTTGTCTCAATAACAGTTCACACTGTTACTACGCCAACATCTCCCTCACAAGCTTTGATAAGTAACTTCACTCCACAGGTGAAAGAAGCTAGGAATCAATCACAAATTTTGAATAGGAAATCGATTTCACGTAACACTACCCATCGTCAGTCCTATCATTTGCAAGCAATGCTAACAGGTGTGAAACGTCGAAAGGCCAAAACAAGGTCAGAGAAAGTGAACAACCTCAAGACTGCAATGAAAAAAAACGCACAGACCCAACCGCGACAAATAAAACAACACGTCTTGCTCAACTACATGCATAAGCTGAAGCCTCAAAACTTACTGCACAAATAACAAGAACTTGATAAATCCCAACGCCAGCTAACGATTATTAACACCAAAGGAAAAGTCGCTTTCAGATAAAAGTAACTACTCGCAAAGCGAGGCTTCCGAAACAGCTTGAAACAACATGAGTTATCATTCAGTCAACCTACATTTTGGTCGCTATTCAACCAAGTCTCTGCGTGGTGCGTGCGCGATGGAAATCGTCTGACTGACCCCATCGGAAACGCCTGCACACTGGCCGCGAAAAATGAAACACAACAACGGTCTGCAGAACTGAAAAACATCAACGTTCAGCAGCATGGAAACAAAAAATTATCTTACGTATTGGAGGATCATGTTTTGAATATTAATTTGTGCGTTAAGTTTGTGATACCGCTTGTCTTCACAGAAATCCAAAGAAAGGGAATTAGGTTCTTCAACAAACGTAACAACAATGTAAGCCTCATGTATCGGTGGTTTATTTACATTACCATGGAACTCTGAAATGTGCCGCGACAAGGCCACTTTATCTTTTTCATTTTCATCAATTTAGCAATTGGATCTGTTCCAATTACTGCGGTGCGATGTCCATCTCGTGGAGAATTTGTTCTTGGTTTGACCGACATATTGTTCGTGGCAAATAAAACAAGTCGCTACATAAATACCATGGTTTGCGTATGTCAATTTTTGGTTGAGTGGGAAGGTTTTAGTTTTGCTCATTATTTGTGAAACACATGGCACCATTGATTTATTGTGTTTCTCATAGTTACCACAAAGTGCACAGTGGCCACAAGCAGTGATGTAGTCCAGACCGTAACCTTCGAGACCGAGACCAAGACCGAGACTTCATCAAAAACCCCGAGACCGAGACTCGAGACTTGAAGTTCGAGACCGAGACCGAGACTCGAGACTTCAAAATTTGTGCATTTTGCCGAAAATTTTGAAAAAAATGTCGTCATCACTTCTGACCATGAGCGTCCGAAGGGGGGAGAAACGGGCATTTCTCCCCCTTGAGATTGAAACTAGGCACCANGATTCTCTAGAAAACATGAAGCTAGTAGCTCAAATCCGATCAATTGATTAAATTTTTGCAATGCCACTGTATTTTCCGGTACGACACTCACACTGCACAACAGCCAAGTTCACTGTTCTGGTGTCATGCACTGGTGAGCTTGCAGTTCACTCGTGTTCACTCCTTGGCGTGGTCAAACTTGGGAGCGAATTTTTTCTGGTGTTGGTGTTTATTGCGTAACAATATCATGACAGAAATCTTCAAAGGTTCGCCTCAAGTTACGATAGAAAACGTTTTACCGCATGTTCTTTTTGAACACTGGTGCCACGCATAGTAATTTTTAGACTGGCCTAATGATCTAGTGATTTTTTGCAAAGTATATTTTGAAGAAAATCGGTTGCCTTTTTTTCTAACTTTTCAGCCGTTTTCAATCCGTAAACAATTAATTACGTGAATGGTTGTTTGGAGATTTCCACCAACAAAACATATAAGTGTTTTTAATTTGAGTTTCTAATCGTTTTCTCTTTCGCACGGTTTGTCACTGCAATATTGACCATGACGGCATTTTCATTTTTTTGCAGGAACACTGAAGAAGAAATAATTATATAAATGTTAGGCAGATTGGTCTAAAATACTCCCTACGTGGTGTCATTTTCAGCTCCTGATGATTGTTGGTATGACATTTTCCAGGCTTCATCATGATCTATTTTAACAAACTTGCAAATGATGCAAAGGTTTTGGGGTGATAAAGTATATAACTAAATCATTTCAAGCAAAACTGCAAACTTCGACAAAAATTTCTTAATCTGGTGAATTTGTTTCAGATCT
>JGI24021J15306_10005556_pt1 | contig 14999 bp, 8 predicted proteins | sample Ectturendosymbi1_FD_15306 | JGI IMG/M metagenome (IMG submission 15306)
AACTAATGATTTTCTGTATGACGTAGCCTATTGATTAAAGAAAATAACACAGTTGAAGCGAGACAGTGCAGTTAGTGTGTTTGCTTGCGCGATTTAGGGCTCAGATCGCAGGCTTGAACTGCACGTAGTGGGAGTCAGTGCCAGCCGCTAAGCAATGTTGGTTTTGCAGAAGGTTTGACTCCTTTGTTCATCGGTGCATTTAATATTTGCAGTCATAAAAAAGGCATTTCAACAAGAAAAGCTTACAAAAGGTCCTTTTGATAAATTATCATGTTCAATGTAACATTCCTACCTTTGAGGCGTTGAGAAAAATGTATAGCCTATCTGTTTCTTGAAAGATGCGAAAGCCGAAACGTCTAACAACGTACTGTATGGCTGCGCGCGTTGATGCAGTCAGATTATTTATATTCGTCCTTATTCTTTGAACACTATATGACCGAATTTTACTTTGTGACTGAGTGCCCGGACGTTGCAGTGTGAGATTGAGGACGTGTGCATGACACAACTTCACCTGGCCTTGGCCAGGGTTGGACTCTAATTCTTACCATGTGATTTTCGCGTCCTACTCTGGAGCTAGTATTGTATCAGGTGTTACGAGTTTGTGGACGACTGTGTTAAGAAAGTGTCTGTCATCCTGTTGTCCTAGCCCCAACGCGATTACAAAGCGTTTTGTGTCTATCGATTTGCGTTGTGCAGCCAGTGTGTGCTTGTGCTCCGTGACTTTGTGTCCGGTTCCAAGATTAAAAAACAAAATAAAAATAAATTAAGCAAATTAGAGTCAATGAACGTTAGAATCTAACGTAAGGGCAAACAATGTATGATTGTGGTTAAGGTTTTTACTAAAAGGGAAGTTATCCGAAACAGCTGCACAACTTGCCAATGGCTGTATTGAACAAAGTTGTTCAGTGCGAGTAACTTTGAACGTATCAGATATTGCCATCACTGCTGAGCAATAAACAGGCGAATGTCCTATGTTAAGGTTATGCAAACTACGGTCTGCTGAATTTTTTTGCTGCCCTCGTATATATTTCAAATTTTCGCATTTTTGTGCTGATCGTGTATCACCGACATATCACAATTCGCTTCTACTTGGAAAGCATTCAGTATGGTATTACGTTTTGCTTTTCGCTGAAAGATTCCGGTCATTTGTCCGAAATAGCTTAAAATATCTGTTCGTTTTTTTGTTTTCGGAAATTTTTTATCACTGAAAGAAGCAGTGTGACTGAATAGGCTCAATTTTATTCAATCATTGCAAAAAATTTCTGCCCAAGACCGAAAAAATCAGGTTTGGTCGACGGGTATGATAGTCGAGTGCATAGTGATCTTAACACGCAATATCATATTAAAATATATTCTATTTCATATAAAAAAGTACAATTTGTAGATGCTGGCCCTTCGCTGGACACTGACAGAACAACGTGACCCTCATTGATAAAAGTCTGCCTACCTCTGTCCCAGGGTTGTCCATGGGACATATTTATCTGTCCCATTTCCATCCCATAGCAATTTATGCCTGTCCCATCCCATGGGATTCCTATTACATTATTATAATATTGATATGGAATACAATTCAATTAAAATTATTAAATTTATTAAAGTTTAGGTTTAGTATCTACTAAATAGGACTACGTGTACAAAGAGACATGCAAGACGACAAAATTTATTGACTTTAAAATTCAGAAGTATAATCTAAGTATGACAATTCAGTAACATTCTGACACTCTCATTCTACTTCTGAGTCTCATGGGGAATACAAATGTGTGCTGTCCCATCCCATGGGACGTTTCCCATGGGATTTCCATAGGAATCCCATTCCCATGGACAAGCCTGCTCTGTCCTTCAAGTCCAAATCCACTCCAACAAGTTTATATCAAAATCCAATCCGAGGCTTGGTAATACAGTTTTCTAAATAGACGTCTGTCGGTAGGGAACGAAGCTAAAAAATAACATTGTGAACGAGTAATCGGCAGAAGCCCAACCCAACAGCTAGATAAGGTTTGTAGGTCAAGGAGGCTGCAAGCCAAAATTTCTCAACCATAGCCAGTTTTAAAAAGTGCCTAATTCACTTTTTCAAGGATCAAGAAAATTTTCTTGATATTTTACAATTATCTTGCCACAAAATCCAAAAACAATATTAAAAAATTCCAACAATATGAGCGTCCGCAGGGCGTAAGAACGGGCATTTGCTTCCCCCCTGGAAATTGGGTTTCATAACCAAAAATTTCTAGAAAACCTGTAGTCAGCAGTTTAATTCCAATTTAATTGATATAATTCTTGTAGTGACAGTTTATTTTCCGGGATGACACTCACACTGCACAAGAACCAGGTTTAGGTTATTGTTATGGCGATGCGGTAATGAGGTTGCTGTTCACATATGTCCGCTCATTTTCCTGCAGAGGCAGGTTGCCAAATTTGCTAGCGTACCGTTCTATCGTTTTTCATTGCGTAACAGCAACATGGCGATTAATCTTGAAAGGTGTGGTTCACGTTACGGCAGTAGGCGTTTTGCTGTTTGTGACTGTTGAACGCAGACATCTTTGTCTGGCAACACAGCGAGACAGTGACTTCTGACAACCGTAAGCCAAGTAGTTTTATACTGTATGAAAAGAAGCATGCCGCTCGGGCTTTCCGATCGCAACAAAGTGATGTTGTGACCAGGATGTGAAGGTCGTGCAGTGTGAAACCTCCACAAAAACGTGCGATCGATGCGGTTCGTTGTAAAAGGGAGGAGAGGTTGTTGCAACCTCTCCGCTGGCGTTGCGCTGAATGCGCGGTTCACCACGAACGGAATGTGCGCGCAGAACAACACCACATATATCTGGCGCGAACAAGCAATAATAAAGTGATTGCGGCGTGTGATCTCTATTGTTGCTTGCTGCCATAGTGCGAAGCTTTGCGCACATGCCGCCCGGGCTTTTCCTATCGCAAGAGTAGCATCAGAATCAATCACTCACAAAGTGAAATGGGTCTTGTTTTGCGTTATTGATATGGATCATGCTTTTACTGCTAGTTCATCACCTTTAACATTATCAGCTTATCTTCCTATTTTTTCTGTTTTTTTGACATATGCATCTGTGAATCCGACATATTTCGTTAAATTTTCTTCCCTCTTGGCTTTCAATCTTACGGTGAACTGGACCACTTGGCTTTAATTGTTAACCCATGCCAAAGGATCAAACAAAAAACACAAAAAATATGGGAAGGGATGGCGTCAAGCCTACTTTACAGATGTATAGTATCCCCTTCTTTAACTAAAACAAAGTACACTGTATGTACAAGTGATAGAGTCTCAAGACTCATCTCGAGACCCAATTTTGCAAGTCTCGGTCTCGCAGCCTATTGGTCTGGGTCCAGGCCCGTAGCCAGGTTTTGAAGATTGAAGGGGCAAAATACATTTTAGGAGGGCACGATTTTTGTTTTTATCATATTTTTAAAACATATTTTCTGGGAACAAGAAAATTTGGGGGGCACAAAAGAAATTTTAGGGGGCACTGCCCCCCTGTGGCTACGGGCCTGTCTGGGTCACAAGCGTATTACCTTGAGACTTTGAATAACACAACGATATGGCTTAGTAAAACTTCTGTAATTCAAGGTGTTTACGTCTGCTGAATCTGCAGGTAAGAAGCAACCGAAGCAGATAGGAAAAATCCCAGAAATTCGAAAAAGGTTTGACTTCGAAGTGGTAATACTCACTTTTGGAAATTTGTCGAAAAATTTCAACAAAATCCACACAAATTTTCAAGTCTCGATATCGGTCTCAGTCTCGAATTTCAAGTCTCGAGTCTCGGATTTTTTAAATAAGTCTCGATTTCGAAGTTTTAACCAGGTCTCGGCCTTGAAGTTTAGGTGTTGACTGCATCACTGGTATATACTGAAAATACGAGGCTACAATAATAAATTAATAATTTAATGTCATTAATGTAAAAAATGTTTCATTGTTCACTTCACGTTTCAGTAGTGGTTTACTCCACTTCCTATATAAAAGGTTTCAAACATTAACTCTGTTGCCACTTGCGCGAGACCCTCTCAGAGTGCGGGACCTATTTTGATAAAATAAATCAAATACACTTAAACCCTTTAACGCCCGCGCCGGCCACTACAGTGGCCGGTACTCTTTTGGCCAAAACTCGCCAACTGCTAGACCTAGAGAGGTGTTCAAACCCTCTGCGGATTCAGCAAGTCGTCTAGTTCCGACTGAAGAAAAAATTTTTTTCCGGTCTGGGTACACCCCTGCGGGATGTCACAAGTGGGGTGTTTTAGCGTTTTCATGGCCTACTTTACCCGGCCCTAGGCGCCAATCCAATGAGCCAATTTTTTGGCTCAAGTTTGTTTGGAAACTAGGCTGTCATCCGAGTCTTTAGAGAACTTGATTGACTTTCTAGCATATCTGCAACCAAAATTATGGCACAAAAATCCAAAAGTGGTCAAAATTTCAACGCCTACAAACTCTAACCTGGGATGAATAACACCCATTTTGTATATGGCCATAACTCGCCGCCAGAATAGGCTAGAGAGCTGTTCATGCCCTCTAAAGACTCGTGAAGACTTGTAGCTTAGACTGAAAAAAAAAATTTAAGCTTGAGATCTCGGATTTTTTGTTGATGTTTACATAATGAGAGGATGTTTATGCATATTTGTTTACATTTGGATGACGTCATCATTCCCTAGGAGTCGGCCAATCGAGCCGATTTTGTGGCTCAAAGCTCTTTGGATTCTAGGCTACAATACGAGTCTTTAGAGAATTTGATGGACTTTCTAGCATTTCTGGTTCAAAAGTTAAGGCAAAATAAGCAGAAATTAATTAGGGGAATCCCCACTATTTCCCTAGGGAAATCTTAAAAGATTTGGGTCTTTTGGCCATAACTTTGGCACCAGAAACGCCAAGCAGTCGATCTACGGCTCTAAAGACTCGTATTACAGCCTTGGATCCAAACAAACTTTTGCCACAGTTTCGGCTCATTGTCTGGGCGATGATGTCATAAAAGAAAAACCAAAATAAGCAAAACATACCCCAACCCTGACCGCATCCACCGAAAACCTCAAACTCAAATCTCAAGTTTTTTTTCAGTCCAAACTGCAGGACTTCACGCGTCTTTTGAGGGTTTGCATAGCTNTCTAGCATAAGCTGCTGGCGATCTATCGCTAGCTGAAGAAGCCGTTAGTGGGAGACTCATGCTTTTTCTGCCATTTTTTATTATTGTGCAAAATGGGGTTTTGGGTCAAAATTCCAGTTTCAGACATGCTGAAACTTTAATCAAGGGCTCTAAAGACGCGGATGATCGTCTAGTTTCGAAAAAAATTTGAGCCAACAAAAAGGCTAATTGGATTGGCGCCCAGAGCTAAGTAACGTTGGTCAAACATTCAAAAACATGCCCTCTTTGTGACGTCACCAAGAGAAAACCCCACACCCAAATCAAATATTTTTTTAAAATGGAAACTACAAGACTTGCTGAATCCGTGGATGGTTTGAACAGCTCTCTAGCTATAGTAGCTGGCGAGTTATGGCCAAAAACGTGCCGGCCACTATAGTGGCCAGCGTGGGCGTTAGATATTACAGTCAGTGTGGCAAAAACTTCATGAGATTTCTAGACCACATTAAAAATTTGTTTCCACATTCACTTTTCTTCTATCTCTAATCTCCATGTAATTATAATAATACGCAAGGTGCTAATCACGTCTGGTTACCTTTAGGACAAATGAACCACCAAACAATTAACACACTAAACCAGAGGTGGGAAAATAACGGCCCGCGGGCCACATGTGGCCCGCAGAAGCATTCAGGAAATTCTTCAATCTGAAATTTCCTCCAACTTCTCATGGTAAATATTAGTGCTGAAGCTATAAACTGAGACTTGCTTCTACTCCCATATGAAGGTACGACCCTCCGCTAAATGCGGCCTGCTCAAAGTGGCCACGAACAAAAATAATTGCCCACCCCTGCACTAAACAGCAAGCATGAAGCGCTGTTAGTACATGCTGTAGATGCAGTCACTACTGATATAATGGATAAACACCTTAAAAACGTGAAAAATACAACAGTAATCACATGAAGATTTGTGAAATGCATCGGGCATTTCATATTTGGTACGGCTCTAGATGAAGATGCAAACTGCTGAATGCGAGCGCATAAGTTGTTTTGGCTTCAACCGCCAGATGTCTTATAGAAATTGGTTACTTGATACTGACCACAACTCATATTTTCGGAGAAGTAATGCAAATTACATTAGGCGTTGCTATTGGTTACTGTATAAGTAGTCATTTGATGCAAACAAGTAAGATGTTTAAAAGTTTAACTTGTGTCCGTTTGCACGCAGTGAACACGAAACAAAGTATCTTTTGTTATTTGTTACGCATTGGGATAAAGTGCCTTTTATCTTGTTTGCAGCACGGTAGAGTGACATTGCTTTTCTCTGAATTGAACTGTCAGCTTTCAAGACGTGAAGCACCATGGCGACTTCTTGGTACAAATTCCGCATGTGTGCACTCTTTGTACTAGGACTGGCACAAGTAGCGTTGAGCGGAGCATTAATCAGTTTACACAGACAAAGAGAGGATCCAATTATCCGGTAAATGCGCGTTGTTTCTTAGCCAGATTGTCTTTGCTTAAGAGAGTGTCTTGTTTTGTTAAACAATTTTGTTTTGTGCCAGCCGCTCTCTGATTGAAAAACTGCTGCTACAATTCTTCAAAACCCGATGCATGTGCTGCAAAATTGAATTTCAATGTGATTAGTGTTAAAAAATAGTCATCAGAATGTAAAACTAGTTTTAAAAAATACATCAGTTTAAAAAAGTGGAATACAAACTTTCTGTGCTATTGGTTTGTTCTTAGTTCTTAAAAACATCTTTTCTCTTGGGTAATAAATTGTGGAAAATATTTGAGAGCTGTTGAATAAAAATGCAAGTAGTCCTTTGCGACCTGTGCATAACAAACGCCGGTGATGTTAAAGCAGTTTACCTTCTTCAGTCCTATCATCAGCAAAATAAATCTTGCCCCACGCTAAACATGCGAGTCTGCACAAGACACTCCGTTTTGGTCCTGCACCATTTCTATTTATGTCCTCCATCTCAAACACCAATTTCTCCACCCTTCAGCTTATAGGGTTTTCAATCAATTTTGATTATTCCTTTGAAATTTCACTACAGCTTTAATTTGTTTAAGAAATGAACTGAGGGCTTGCGGCTGTAAATGTTCACAAGTACACTAAAAACGTTTTTTTGTATTAGCACGTTCTAAAATCATTGCCTTCGGTCCAAAAGTGAAACCTCTTCGCCAGTTAACGTGATTTTGTTGTAGGCTTTATAATCACCTTGCAAAAAGCGGCCTTATTAGATGGAGATGTCTTTAGCGAGATGTATTTTTTAAGCATCGATGTAGATCAGCAATTTATTGTTACTGTATGTCTGAATGATGATGCACGTTCTTTAGATTTTTTTTACATCTTAAACCGTAATGAAAATTAGCATCTTAAACCCATAAAGAAAGTTGTGTATCTTTTTTAAAAAGGAAGGACTACAGTAGCCTACTATACTGTAGAAAAAATCTCCAGTTAAACTGTTCATCAGTGATTTAGGCATGATGAATTATGCAGTACTTGTCACCGATTTTTAAAGACACGGTAAACAATTTCAAATTTTTTGCTAATCCTTATGCTTTGTCCAGTAATATGCAATAAAAAGTAGCAAATTCATCATGTAAAAAGTTGACTTTTTTAAAATTAATTTTTTCTAACTGATTGCTTATTTTTGCGGGTGTGATTTCAAACCTGCTTTTGTTTTGGGAAGTGCGCTTGACGTTCCTATTTCACAAAAGCATATCTTTTAATCAAATGAAATCTGGTCTTGGTAAACATTGCTGATTAAGGTTTTGAAATCACACGCGGAAAAATAAGCAATTAGTTGTCGCGTGTGATTAACAACATGTCATTGGAAATGCAGAAAAAATGCCGTTTGTAAGTACAACTGCAGTGACGGTCTGTGTTCTTCAGAAGTAAATGTGACAACCCTGCAATTGATACCAAACACTACCACTTCTGTTCCTCCTTCTAGACTAGTAGGTAAGTTTGTAAAAGTTTCGATTTAGGTCAATGAAAGGCATGCAAGACTTGGTTCTGCTGTAACGAAATGAAATGTTTTTCCGACCTGCTTTCAACGTTGCAAAGGTTAGAAAACTACTATAGCTTTGAAAAAAACGGAAGCATCTTTTTTTGAAAAAAATACACCGATAAAACCCCTGGTAAAAGTTTTTGAGTTTGCAGAACCGCACGAAAGCGTCGTACGGCATAAATTGCTTTGTCCCCAAGATCACCAAGCTACAACCACGAATGATGAGTTGATGTGTTGTTTATGTGAGGTGTTTAGGGAGTTTCTTTGCTTTCCCGTGCTGTGAAATTTGTTTGTTAATATTTGACAGGTTTCAATACAATCCAAGCTCTAGCAATTGCTTCACTCGTTTCAGCTGCGATGGAGTTGGTGATCATTATTACATTGATTTTTAACTCAGAATGTTGCCGTAAATCCTTCCACATGGCCTGTGGAATTATTTCTATCTCTGTATCAGGTATAACACAAAGGTTTATGTTGTTGCCTTACGACTTAAGTGTTAGAGTTGTTCTTTATTTAGTTAGCTTCTCCGTTTCAAAAACTTGAAATTAATTTTAATATTTTTGCTTTTAAATGCGATATTCGTTTTCTATGTAATGTACGCAATTGCACAAGTTAATAAAATTATTGTTTAACGAACAATGCAGCATGATATGAAATCAAGCGTTAAGCAACCTATCACCAAATGACAGAGAAGATTACGTCAGTAGAGCAAATACGTCGTGTGAAATATCCTAAACGACACTAAAACACTAAGAAAAACAAATATCAGTGCCAACAAAGGCGACCTTAACACAGCGTTGAATCAAAGCCACCAGTAAAACGTTACCCACGCATGCCATTCGTTATCAAACTGGAATTGCTTAGTTAATCTTAACTGGTTGTTGGCTGAATAGGGCTTCATTGCCGCATGACACACGACACATGACACACCGCATGACACATGACACACATGAAGCTTGTGCTGAGAAAACTTACGTTTTATGAGTTGTTTCGCTTTTGTGCTTTACTCACATTATTGAAAACACGAGCTCACATAACTTCATGATTCGCCTTCTCACAAAATTTTTTATCATTATTCATATCTTTGATACCAGTTGAATAAAAACTGAATATGGTATCTAATTAAGTAGAGGAAATATGAGCTTCAATAACGTCATAGTGTGCGACGTCTGTTTCGTTGCTGTGACAAGATTTCTTTTTTTAGATACCGTTACCTTTGCCTTCTGAACTTTTTTGTCACAATAACGTAACGCACTAAACTGATTCTTCGGACATACCGAAGTCCAGTAACTTTTTGTACAAACTATTTCAAAATTGCAATGCCATCGTTTCATTTATTTCAACTTGCAATTAAGATTATGTAAATAGTTTCCAGCAAGCATGCCTACCGAAAAACAGCTTTGGCGCTGGTGGTTAAACAACTGATGTAGCAGCACTAAAATCGTAAAGAAATGGAGAACATACAGCAACTATGTGTCAAAGCTGTGTCAAAAATTTCCAATCTGGGCACCAGCGTCTCAACATAAGTGTTGCTGATTGGTCTGAGAGATTTATAAAAAAAAGCTTAGCCTGATTTTACTACAAAGACAATGCTTTTGAGGTAATTAAATGAAATATTTTATTTATGAACCTTTTTCCTGACACTTATTCTGTTACTGAAGAAAAATATATCCAACTGGAAAGTTTGCGTAACAGATAACTTTTATCCTTAACAGTGCAAAAACAGTTCCCAAAAATACACATGTAGTATTCTGCAAGATGTCAAAAAACACAGTTGCATAGGAAGTTTTGTGTTGGTGATGTGTGCATAATAAATGTCTTATTTTGCGAAAAATATGATTTTTGCAATGCTCATCTCTACGCATATCAATTTTTGCAATTTATGGTGGGGAAGACATGGAAACAAAAACATTAAAATATGTGGGGCTTTGAAGGGAGGAATGATTTTCCACCTTTTTCTTATGGTGGGCTCGTTTTACTGACCCCAAAGCAAGTGCAGACTGCAGACACCACCGCTTTATTATCGTTTAGTGGGTTACTTCACAATTGTCACAATTTTGTCGGAAATGCAACAATATTTACTTTATCAGATGATCATGGAGCACAACATCTATTCCTGAAGTACTTGAAACATTTATTTCATATGCATAAACACAACAAATCTTCATATATGGAATTTACAAACAAACGGTCATTTATTTCAAAGCGATATCGCATATTGCCAGTGATCTATTTGCTGTTGCAACTAACAAGCAAGGCTAGAAATGCGTTGTTGCGCTTTGCAGCTTATTTGACACTTTGAATTGGTGTTTATTAGAGTAGAAAACCCATTTTCACAAAGGTTTGTTGCAGAAAACGGAATAAATTTTCAGTGCTACCGTATATCGGATAGATTATACGAGTAAGTAAAAGCTGAGTTGCAAGCAAAAATACTTTTCAACAAAAATGCAATAAATACCACTTTTAGATGCATTAATAAATTGTTAGCTTGTGTAAAATTCATTGGTCGATCAAAAGAAACGACTAAAAATAAAAATATTTGAATACTTTTTGCATTTTAAGTCTTCTTTACTTTTGAATGTTCAACTTGCAGAAGGGATTGACATCGCAGTGACTATACTCATCGCCCAGGCAACTGTCGAATCATCAGAGTTTTCTCTGGAAAGTGATTTCTGGGTTGCAGTCGCCGCTGATGCTTGTTCTCTGCTCGTTGGAATATTGCTACCACTAACAATAAACGAAAAATATGAATAAAGTATGTAAAATATTTGATAACCTATTTGTGGTTGCCAAACTTTTGCACCATGAATTTCAAAACGATTTGATTCTGAGATACTTTCTGACTTGAAAATGTTTGTTACTTCCACAGTATTTTGTTCAAAATTTTAAACGTAGTGACTAGATTCTATGTTAAAAGCGGCTGTTCATAATTTTCATATTTAGATATCACTAAGTTCCTCAAATATACCTCGCCTCCGTGTTATAACTAAGAGCGTCAGGTAAATCAGCATAATATTTTTTTTAACATTTTATCAAAACGAATTCGAATGTGAAGGATGGAAACTGAAAATGTCTGGAATCCTGATTGTCACACTTAATGGAATTTAAATCCAGGCAGTATTTTCCACCTCAGAAATACTTTCGTAAGATATGTATTCTTTCAAATAGATTTTTTTGAAACGTGTTGGATTTGCGCCTGCAGTAGCAATAAAAGGGCTGTTGAAACCCCTAATTTAATGGTTTTGTGAAGGTATAGCACCGCATAATTTCGAAACATCCAAAACCTGAAGCATATTTTCATGTAAAGAATGATATGTTTTTGTTTTTCAGGCATTTTCAACTGACGAAAAGATATGTAAATGAACTTTGCCACCAGATAAAGATCTAACATCAGGAAAGATGGATCCGAAGAACATTTTCACCACATTTGCTTTGCACAGTTACAAACTTTTTGAAAAGAAATGGACCCGTTGGTCAAAACATTCTCAGAGCGCTTAAAACTAATTTCATTGTCATTTGAGGTTTATTTTACCTGAATAAGTAAAACTCTAAGCATGTGAAATTAAATAGGCTTAGCAATATTTGTAAAGCCACAACAGTGACCCACACCAAGCGAATCGATCGCAATTTATTGCGTAAGAAAACTAGTTTCGTGTGTTACACATCTTCAGTCCTTATTCAAATAGATTCTATTTGAATAAGGATTCTAATAGATATAGATTCTATTTGAATAAGGACTGAAGATGTGTAACACACGAAACTAGTTTCCTTACGCCATAAATTGCGAGCGATTCGCTTGGTGTGGGTCACTGTTGTGGCTTTACAAATATTGTTGAATGATAAGTACAAGCTTGAATCATTGCAAGAAGATGGGAGCAGAACCAGGCAGGAGATTCCTCAAACAGCCGGCTGCAAAGCTAAAGCCTGTAATTGTTGTAAATAGGCTTAATGTTTAGTAAGAAAATATTTATTCATAAATATTAGATTAAGAAATTCCAAAGGCGTGTGGATTTTAGAAACAATTTCACAGCATTCCAACATACAGTGCGCATCGTCGGCGACGTAGCATACGTCGAAACTCTGGTCTAGCACAGTGGTTCTAAAATGGAGGTACGCGTATCCCTTGAGGTACGGAAAGGTGTTCCAAGGGGTACACGACTTTTTTCAAATACTAAATGCGCATTCGTCTGTTGGTAGTATCAATCCACTTGTGTTTTGCGACATTTAGTGAGCATTAATTTTTTATTGAATAGGAAGCACCAATGAACCTCATTGGACACGTGCGTACATGTTTATCATTTAGAAATAACGTTGTGTAAACCTTACTGCATTGTAAACTTTGCAATAGGCCTACTGTAAACAACAGGCCTGCTGTAAACTTTACCTTATTCGGGGATCTGTAAACAATAAATAAATGACTTAGGGGTTTGGTGGCCTGGCTCGTGCCAAACACGCTACAGCATGTCTTTGGTAACAGTCTCTAGGACGTGAGCAATGCTCTGCTTGTGCTCCCCTTTCGCTGGAACTCGAAGGACGTGGACCAGTGGTTTCACGTAATCGACGTGGAAAAATATCGCAAGGTGGCAGCGCAGGTGAAAGTCTCGGTTATTTCAACAGAACATTCTCTCATCGCACTAAAAACGCTTCTTGTTAAAGTGAATGTCGTTTTCAACCCTGAAAGATGAATGCATGAAACATAAACTTTCGAGTTGCTTTGGCACATGCTGTTATACTCTGACATCATTTGAATATAGACGGGTCAAGGTAATAAATTTCAGAGATATCAAACTTTTCGGGCAACCAGTATAAGCATTTGTACAGCACATGATTTCAACCGGAGCACAATTTGTTTTCACTGATTCTTGTTTTTCTTCAAGTTTGGATTGTAAATAAATCCTTTTACAACAAAGTTCACAGTGTGTCAGCGAGAGTTGTTTTCGCAGAACAGAGCTTCACAACAACGTGCTTTTGCAGATCTAGCTGCAATGCCATGAACGTTACTATACGTTGCTTAACCTTTGGGCATCTGAACATTTGTGTCGGAGGGGGGCGAAAAGAGGGTCAAGGCCCACCTAGGTTTTGAAATGTGATATTTTGTTATTAACGTTTGAGTAGAAAAATGCTTTTCTTTTAGTTTCAGAGCAACTTCCTGTTTCTGTTTGTGGTGGTTGATGAGTAACTGACTCATTTGAAAGTTTGGGCAAAAGTGATGTTGCGTCCTACACCAGCGGACAACTTTCCAATCCTCGCAGGCATCCAAACTGCTGAGCTTCGTCGCAGTGGAGCCACACTATCTCTAGGACGCCGTACCACGGAGCCTGGACACCTGCTCCACTCAGCCCTCACCCGTCCATCGGGTGCAGCTGCACGGCGCCTCAAATCGAGACACCCATTTGTACCCGCCGCACAACAACTCATCAATTTTTCTGACAACAACAACATACGTGCGGCTCAGTGGGCAGATCATCAGTGGAATGCGGAGTGGGCGGACAAGGCCACAAGACTCCGCATTTAAATTTCAGACACCGGTACCCACCCTCCGGAATGAGCCTTCCAAGAAGAGCCTGGGTCCGGCTCAGCCGCCTCCGCACCGGTGTCCGACGTTACCGCTCCATGCTTGTACAAAAGGGGTATGACCTCCTATGCGGCTTGTGAGTGTGGCGCAGAAGAACAAACCGTCGACCATGTCGCCCTCCAATGTCCAATCCATCAACCTCCCCATGGACTGCACGGCCTGACGGTTCTGGACGATGAGACAACCGAATCGCTGCTCAACACCTGCCCCGAAATCTAGCGCGGTCAAGTAGTGGATAAAAGAAGAACTCGCTCAAAAGAAGAAAACGTTTGGGAACCACTGGTTCACGCCGTACAATGAAATACACTTGTCATAGACAAATACACATTGTGTTTTCGTTTACGCTAAACTTTAGTCTTCGTTGTAGTTTGCTTCAGTCTATGGAGGGCATTTGTTTGCTGAATCTGCTGCTGGTATCTGAGTTTGCAACAGACTTTGTTGTTTTGCATCAGTCTTCATTTTCACTGTCTTCTTCATTTTCTTGGTTATACATGTTGTGAAACGAAGTTCAGCTGGTAGGCTAAGTTTGATTTCCGGTCGGTTTGTACTGAAGACTTGAAAAACTTAGCATACTTACGGCTTGTCCAGCGTCGTTGATGGATGTGTAGGAGGTAACGACTCACGCGCAGTGCTGCCATTGTCTCGTCAACATAGCAGCAGTTGCTTGCGCAAACAACGTGTTTAGATTGTTAATCAACTTGTCTGCTCCATGCTGTGATAACACCCTGCAAAAGTAAACATTGCACGTTCCAGTATCGTAACAGCGTTAAAAATATTACGCGTGTGTGCTTGGTTGAGCTGATCCAGACGTGCTGCGCTGGTGCACCCTTGTGTACTTTGCAGAAAAACAGTGAATTGTGAAAATGGACTTACAGTAGTATTTAAAGCTCTTTTCATGTAAATGCCATATTTTGGTTTGCAACATTTTTCCGTTTGTTCACCTCTTCAGTTGTCGTTTCCACCTGCCCAGCAGTGATAGAAGCACATACAAATACGTTCATTGGCTCTTTGCTATAATTTACTTCACACTAAAACCACAGGTGGTAAAAAAAGAGACGNTTAAAAATAGGTAATTGTCTGAATTTTCAAAAACTAACGCAAAATAAAGAAAAAAACAAAGCATTGACTTNAAAGTATGTTTCATGGTTAAAAAACGTCGAAAAAGTAAGTTTACCGAAAATCGTACNGCACGGTGTGATTGTGGTGCATTGGTGGTGCATTGTAAACAATGCAATGCTCAATTGCTTCCTGATTATGAATGCTTAACAAGTAGCAACAACCGCTCTGACAGCGATCTACAATTTGCTTTACCAAAAGCACG
>JGI24021J15306_10005557_pt1 | contig 14997 bp, 9 predicted proteins | sample Ectturendosymbi1_FD_15306 | JGI IMG/M metagenome (IMG submission 15306)
GTTTAGTTCAAGAAATAAATCATCAAAAATACAGCCAACAAGTATGGACTCAATACTCTCCCTTGTCTAACCCCATTAGTAACATGAACAGTTCGGATAAATTCATATGCGTAAATAATTTGAAATGAAATATGTATGAACATTTTTCCCTTCTATTGTTAACATTAAATGTACCCCTTCACATAAGTAATGTACCACTAGGGGTACATGTACCCCAGTTTGGGAACCCCTGCTTTAGTTCAAGAAGTCGGACCACATGTTAAGAACCCGTGGTTTAAAATGTTTTGTATTTCTGCATCGTACCTTGGTGTTAAAGGTGCATGCCCATTTTTCAGCAAAACCTGAAATAGGTCTTTCTCTGTGCTTATGCTGTTTTCCAGAACACTTGTAAATCTGATTGCCAAAAAGGATACGTGAGTTGACGTTGCACGAATTTTCCATTCATTTAAGGATGGTGTTTACATAGGCTGTAATTATTTATAGCACATGTTAGGCTGGCCTATGCCGTTCACCACGGATTAAGGAGTTGGGGCTTACTTCTAGCTTTTCAAAAGTCATTGGACAAAGTCCTTTCAGTATAAAGATAAAATGATTATTCAGCAGACAGACAAGAGCAAGATATATTTGCGAAATGTCCGTGATGTTGGTTCATAAAGATAATGAACGTAGAGTAAACAAACTTACTGCAAGAGTCTAGGAGGATAGGCTAAGTATGTTCACAGTTAACAAGGTCTGTTTTGTTCAGTTGTGCTAGTTCGGTTTGTTTGTTCTGTTCTGTTCTGCAGCCGTGCTAAATCTCTGAAGCACTTAGAATAAAAAAACACTTGAAGCAAAAGTTTTAGGGGATTAAACCTAAATAACAAGTACGACTTTTACCAAAGATGTGCGACAATGAATCTTTGTCGTCGCCTAAACTAAACCTTTCCAGATTTTCCAGGACTTGTGCACAAATTTGTTCAACTGTTTAAAGGTTTTCTTTCCATCAAATAGCCTTTCAAATAGCGTGTCATTAGGCATTAACGTGTGCAAAACCATTTGTCTCTTCTTGGGGATAAGGTAACTCAATTGATACAAAGAGTCAGTTGCTGCAGCCATGGCTCTGAACTCCGCCGATAATACAGCGACGGTCAAAAGGTACTTGCGACAAAATTGAAGGTGATTTTTTTTGTTCAAGAAGATTCCTGACCCCATTCGTATCGCATTTAGGAACAACAATGAAATGCTGAAGTTGCCGGTTTTGTGAGAATGAAGTGAAAGTTGTGAAAAATTGAAGTGAAGCAGAGGGAAACCTGAATTTCCTGCATCGATGAAGAAATAAATAGGTAGCAATTAAAGATTTTAATAAAATGATGTATTGAGTGTTTCAAAAGACAAGTGCTTTTCCTATCGTCAGGCTACGATTCGTTGAATAAACCGGAAGAAAGGTTTTACCACAGAGTGGGCAGGCGTCGCGGAAATACGGAAAAAGCTGTCAAGACTGACCATCATTGTCAGCGGTGAATAAGCAAGTGAATTCACTGTGTCTGAGTCTAATATTAAAGAAAAACGCCGGTGAACCTGTTTTTTTTCGCTGAGACATTGTGGTCACTGAGACATTTCGAACAGTTGTCCCATAGTATTAAAACTCCCCGTAACGATATGCACTGCTCTATATTTTCAGACACTGTGACCGAATTGACTTAATTTTTTTCGGCCATTTAAAAAAAATTTCGGTCTATGACAGAAAAATAACTCAACGGTGAACTAGCCAGTTTCCATATTTATTAGAGAGGGGTGGAGTTCTCCAGAATCAGTAGCGACGCGAGGGATTTAGCGCGTTGCCGATTGCCAGGGGAGGCCAACATTTCTGGCTGACCAAAAGTGACGTCATGATCAGAGCACCACTTGGTGTTACCTCGATATTTAGAACTTTGGTGTTTTTAAGCCCGCTGATATGGCAGTGCAGAACCTGACCATTGTACGTCATCACATGAACATGTTAACTTGTACACGACTACGAAATCACACAGAGAACCAGCCCTTGGTCTAGTGGTAAGTGCGTCCGATTCGGTGCTGGTGGCTCTCGGCCGGGTCTTACCAAGACCTTATAAATTGGAACTGGAGCCTTCTTACCAGGCGCACGGTGTGCGGAAGAGCTGCAGGGAACACACCCAGATCACAAAAAAACGAGTGAAATGAAACCAGAAATTGTACAAACGGAGTCGTGGCGCTACAAGATCATTGTGGTTATAAAGCGCCATCAACAAACCACCATATCAACACAAAGAGCACGCTAATCGAACGCATTACTTAACACCACAACAGATAGGTTCCTCAAACTGAAAGATTTCGCAATAAATAGGCATTAGGCGTTTAGAAGCACATACATGTGTGAGAGTGGGCTACATTTTCTACTACGAAGCAAGTCAAATCCAAAAATATAAATCGAATGGTAGACGAAGCACTGGTCAGTGGTCCCCGACTTGCTACTCCTAACATATTGGTATTGATATAGGAACGAGTGTCAAGAGAAGCCTCAACCACAGGCATTGCACTGATAGAGATTTGTAATAAATTTTTATTGCTGTTGCGCAATAATTTCAATGAAACACTGACTTCACTCACCTATTTTTGTTTTTCTATTTTAAATCTTGTCAATCTGTTTGTTATACACCATTTTATGAGAAGTAGCCCGCGAAACGTCACGTTTTTGTAAAATGGCCCGTAGGTCAAAAGTAGTTGGACCACACTGCTCTATGCTATAGGATGATGGCAAGTAGTATGAAGACAAGATTCTTACACAGCTAAGTATATTCGCAACATCCTCAGCTAGCCATATGAAGTAAGCTCAATGCAGACACGTTTTTCCAGGTAAAATTCACGAGAAACTGATCTAGCTGATGTAACTAACGTCCAGAACAGTGGTTCTCAAAGTGGGCGGAATCGCCTCCTCCGGGGCGATTTTGACGGACAAGGGAGCGAACAAAGTAGAGGCGATAGGGGGGGAAACAGCACGAAGGGAGCGAAAACACTCAACCACTACCACCAATCGATCACTGAGATCAACTTCACTTAACAATCACTGAGTTAACTTCGGCTGTGATGACCTTAATATTCTCAAAGCAAAGAAACCGCTTGTTGATTCATGAGCGAGGTGATCTACGACTGTACCTCACTAAAATATCTCCCAATATTTCCAAACTTTGTGAAGGCTGCCATTCCAAGCACATTCATCACACTGAACTGGGTACCATGGTATGTATCGATTTCTTTAAAAAAAATTGTTTAAAAATACTACCTTGGGTTTGCTGTATCAGGCTTGGGGGAGGACAATCATGTGTCGAGAGTGAAAAGGGGGCCATTGAACAAAAAAGTTTGAGAAACACTGATCTAGAGCTTCAACAAGCAAGCTATGTATATTGGTTATCTAGATGGAAACAACCAAACGTAGATCCGCATCAAACACGCTATAGGTTTGCTTACTAAGGCTCATATATTTCAGAAACTGTGTAATTAACAAATATTTTACTACTACCAGAGACCACTGTGCTGCAGTGATTAGGGATGTAGTTCTAAGCGTTCATATTTTCGCTCGTTTCAAATTACATTGTGAAGTTATGCCTCTGCCCAGTTTTGCAAATTTCAAGTTAGTAGTGAGTCGACATAGGAAGTTGCGCGGGGCCCTAGGCCATGGCCTATGCGTAAATCCGTTACTGATTGCAGGCAGTGCAAAACGAAGCCTGGAAACGGTAGTGTAAAGACTACGCGTATTTTTTGGGTTCAACTACCGAATCCTGAGCATTTGTTTCATTTTTGGGTTTGGGTTTGAATTTTTGCTTGTAGAGAAATTTACGAACGCAAGCGTAAAGAATGTGCAGAGGAAAACCATTGTTCAACAGCATACGTTTAATTTTCTGAAGTCTTGCGCACGGTTTGGCGAGAGCTCACTACCAAGTAAGCACGATACAAAAAGGAATTAACCAATTTTTTGTTGTAATTCTGGGAAACGCTGCCTGACTGTTTGATATATAAACCGGTGTGGTGCTTAAGTCAGATGTGAATAACCAGAGTTAGATATTCCTGGACTGAAAAATAAGCACGTGTGGGAAATATATGTTTCATCATCAAATCTAACTTACAATGCAATACCTGTAGTAAAAAAAACTTTCAGTGCAAAATAAACACCGCGGATTTTCCCGAACATATATTTCTGACGTAACAATTGGGTTTCGGATTATGTCATTTACTTTAGTTGCTTTTGTTACATGCTGAATCCTTTTCGCAACAAATGAGCTTTCTTTACCACCCCAAGCACTCAATGCCTGCACCGGTCATGCTTACAATCTGGGTTGAGGAGTCGCAAGGAGTCGGAGGTTTTTGGGTTGAGTCGGATTCCTGACAACACTGGGAGTCGGAGTCGGATTTTTTTGTCCGACTCCGGATGTCCAATTGGATCATTTTTTGCAACACTCCTAAACTGGTAATTCCTGTTGAAATGGAACGATTTATTTTGAAACTTTCGTTGAAACAGATTTCTTGCTGTGAACCACGATTTCCATTGATTTTAACAACCAAATTTCATTCCCTTTATGTCAAGGAGTCGGAGTCGGGAATTTTGGAAAGCTCGAGTCGGAGTCGGGAGTCGGAAAATTTGGAAAGGTCGGAGTTGGAGTCGAATATTTTACCTCTGACTCCGCAATCCTGCTTACAATTGCGGTTAATAAAACCGGTCCACCGTCTGCAACGCGTTATTAGTCTAATTTATATTTTGAGGAAGATCAACACCAGTGGTGAAACTAGAGGTTTGAGTCAGGGGGAAAACTTAACTGAAAGTGCCACTGGCCACTGTAGGGGGCCCACTGGCCAACACTCACAAAAAAAGCTTGAAAAAATGATGGTGAATCCGGATGTGGATGGCTATAGTACAACCCTAAATCACCTGAAAATACTCCGAAAAACGCAAAAAATCGACAGCCTACTGAAAAAAACGCAAAAAATCAACAGTAACAAAGGAATACTGAAACCGAAATATAAGCTAAGTTGGAGCCAGATGTTGTATTTAACTTGTCAGGGGGGCGATTCGCCAATCTGACCCCCGTCAGTTACGTCACTGATCAACACATCAATAGCGCTTCAACAGGTAAGCTTGCTACAGAACCAACCGAAAAACCAATACTGCACAAAAACCACGTCTAGTTATCTGCATGCCAAGGATACTTTCAATGACTGAAATAGTAAAGTTTTGCACGAACTCATGGGCTTTTCGACTCCAAACCAGCATACACCGGAACCCTATTCGGTTTGGAACAAACAGCTACTACAAAATTTACATTGTAAACTGCACAAAGTAAGCCGTAGTGTATTCGAAAATAACATATGAACAATGAACAAGCAATTCCCAAACAATTTGATTTGACATATCTTCACCTGGCATAACCGGCAGAGCCCATCCTTTCACTTCTTTAGGCGGAATAGTTATTACTTTTTCTGTCGCCCACTTTCCTCCCTGCAAATTTTGCAACTTTAACACATGTCAAGGAGTAAACGACGACAAACACGGAGGAAACGGCTGACAGCGAAAGCAGCGATATTAATGATGTTAACTGCAATGAACAAGCATTAGATCAAGCAGTTTTGCTATGCTTATTCCAACAAGGTAAATAAATCGTAGAGCTAATTGACAAAAACTGCTTTGGTCGTTATAAACATGTAAAAACTCTACTTCAAACCAGTTGTAAAATTTAAGTCGGTTTCTCAGAAATGGAGAATTTTTTGCAGGTTTTGCACGTAATTGCATTCGCGGTCATTTTACACTAATTCACCGATAAGAAACCTATACCTCAGTCTTGTAAAACCTGAAAACCGTACTGCTCAGGGCACAGCCAACAAACCCTTCAGTCGCGTTGGGGTTATGAAGGAAACGTATTTCGAGAGGAATCTGCCCTTCTGGGCCCAAATCGATGTCCTGCGGAAACAAGAAGCACTTGATCATTGATGGCTTACATTTGCAAGTTCTGAATCTTTGTAAAAATGCCTGTTGAAACACTGTACAGCCTTGACAAGCTGCACAAATGAAAGGTGAATCAAACACCGATTATAAACATCACGAAAGTCAAAGAACAACTGTTTGTGACACTGCGAGTGAATTAATTAAGTAAATATTAGCATCTGCAATGCACCACTAAACCATCACCAATTTCCTTGTGCAAATCGTTTCCGAGAACGTTTTCATTTTTAAGCTTATTAATTAAAAGTAGTAAGACTGCTCTTCGTTCTAAACTAAATTTTTCAACTCGTCTTCTCATCAAAGTCGTTCTAATCAAAACTTTATCCACTTGATATTTTGAACAATAGCACAATGCAAAAAACATAACTATGAAAAACGGCGTTACAGTGAACAATGTCAATAAATTTGCCTTTTAAACATCAGGACTTCTTGGCAATGATTCTCACAGGAAGACTGTAGAGAAAATACTACATGCAAAGTCACGTCGCAGTTCAGGCCGTTTTTTAGTTTTTACCTGTATAATTTCCTTCTTTGTCCAATCCCACACATGCAAACTGTGACCGTAGTGGCCTGAAAAGTGATGTTTCAAGTTTGCATTACAGCAGTTGACAATGTAATGTTTTTATTGCTGAAATCAGTGTTTGGTAACAAGCAGTAAACGAAAGACACGTTTGACCCACAGAAGGTGGAAGGAAAGAGATTGCTGGCCACGACGTCACTATGCATGTACGGAATATATATTTGTTTGCCAGTACAACATTAAGAGGACAGTTAAAGATGATCAGAAAAAACTCTTTCAGAAATTCCCGCAAACTCGTATGATGTTCCGCTCTTCGGAGAATAGGCAAAAATTGCATGACAGGTACACTCGTTATATACAACCAGACCTTACAGCACTGACAACAAATTTTCTTCAGCAAGTAAAAAAAAGGCTTTCAAACGGAGTCAAATACACAGTAGCGTAGTGTTTATACTGAGAAACGCGAATACACAATGTAGCTGAGTCGTCAGAATTGAAGCCTGCGATTACTGCTTTGACGTTTGAATCCCGGATAATATCACTTTCAACAACATTTTTCAAAGTTTTTGAGAAATGAAGCCAAAAACACTTGCACGCCTTGCTATCAGTTCAGTTTCATTTACATTCGGGAGTGTCACAAGTGGTCTGCGGCGCCCATCTCTGCTTGCTTGCGCCGTGGGCCACGCGGCTATTTTCGTGGTGAATGCTGCATGATGGCGCGTCAATTGCAGCACCGCGCGTGAAGCGTTTCCTTGCACCCATCCATCAACGCCGAGCACGAGGTTTGACAGGCCGCAAGCACCGTTTTTCAAGTCTGTGGTATAACCTACCGCGAATTCAATCCAGCCTACCAGCTTTACTGGCGCGTGCTCAAACTACTTAGCCTTAGCCTACACCATGGATTGTTTACCTAAAATGCTCACAAATAACCAGTTGCAAGAAACGTTTTTGTACAACGTTGAAAACGAAGCTGATAGCCATGTCTTTTTGCAAGGAAATAGCTCCTTTAACAGCGGCCTGTATGTATACTTCTGTCCAAAATCGAAAATGTAAAAGGACCTGCACTCACCAGCAGCAACGTCATCAGGATTAAAACCTCCGAGCAGTCTTTTCGGACTTCCCCACTCAGTGCTGATCATGACGTTGTGGCGGGGTTGATACCAAAAGTCGTAACCGAATTCTGGGTTATTTCCAGGAGCTTCCCATGTTCCCAGGAGCTCAAATGTCTCGGAATCGAGAATCAGAAATCCCCCTTTAACAAAATCACAATGGACTTGATTAAATTGATTAAAATAAATAACTTACTGAATCAGAATGTTTTTGAAAGAAGACCATAACACGTACAAACAGAAGAATTGATTCGATAAATTTGAATTTTTCAATTTTTTGATTGTTCTCAAAAAGGTATGCTGCAAACATTTGAGTTTTCATCTATATCCAGTTGGGTGTAGGTTCAAAACAGACCTATTCATAACAGAACACTGGACACAGACCGCGTTTATAACAGACCTATTCATAACAGACCACCTATTCATAACAGAACACTGGACACAGACCGCGTTTATAACAGACCTATTCATAACAGACCACGTTGACATGAACATTGTCTGTTATGAACGTGGTCTCTTATGAACAAGGATGTTATTAACGTGGTTTACTTCGAGCGGTGTGTTGTGAGTGATCTGTTATGAAGAGGTCGGTTTTTAAAGGGAGCCATCCATTTGCAGTACACTGTTTCTTGCTGAAAGTTTGTTCGGGACAATGAGTTGGCCATCTTGTACACCTCCATAAGTTCAATCTGTCCTTTTCTTCAGCTGGATGAAATGGGATTTCTACCAATATTGCATGACTTGGCCCAAGGCGCAATTAAATAATTTTTATGGAACTGTATAACATTCCGCATGGCTTACATGTGCAACAGCCTTAGCTACAGCAATTGCGTTTTATTTTAAATGTAAAAGTTGACTTGTTTGGAACTGGTTAAAAGTGCTAAACAAAATTACGCAGAATGCAACACTAAAACCTCATGAAAAGCCAAGGTAACACACAGAAGTATGTTTAAACGTCACCAGGTCCCCTTTCAGTTGGATCGTAGCGCAAAACTGCATCTTTAAAGTTCATATTAAAATCTGCCAAGCAATCATGGGTTGCGTTGTTTCGGAAAAAGAAGTGGAATACGAAGGGTTCATTAAAGGTTTTAATATTTCTGCCAAATATAATAATCACAAGCATGTGCGACAAAAACGATTTCCTTGCATGGATATTAACGATGTAAGTCTTTTAACCTTCACGTTAGCTTTTCAAAATTATACTTTTCAAAACATATTTAAAAATAGGTTTTTAGAAATATAGTGGTTCAGTCTTTCACTTTCTAAATTTTCTAAATATAGAGGAAACTCTCCAACGTTTAATTGGCAATATGTCTTAAAAGTTATCCTTTTGAGACTGTCTTTTTCTCATGTTCTTGTTGTTTGATTCAATGATTTTCTTGATTTGGCATTCAAGTTGAAGTTGACCATTCGAAACACTGAATAAAAGGACTTTGGTATCTTGCATAGAGTGGAGAGCGTTTGAGGTCATAGCATGAGAAAATTTTTAATTTGCGAACTTGAAAAAAACAAAATTAAAGCACATTTGATTGACAAAAGTAAACGTTTATAATTAGTGTTGAAATGTGGCAAGGTTTTTACAGATTTGCGCACAAAACAAAGTTTAAATTGAATCATCATTCGTGTGTTGTCTGTTTGCCGTTTGAACCGCGCTGTGAAGTTTATTTGCTTCTTGCCTTTTCAGCGAATTTAATGAACCGTAGAAAAACTATCATTTGCACGAAATTGAACTGACCGACAATTGGATTTACAGAGACTTGGATTGTTTGTATAACTGCGCTTTTCTAAGATTACTTTCGCCACATTTGCAGTTGATCTGTTCGATTGGTTATTTGCACTACAACAGGTCGGCTTCATCGAGGGAGGGTGCATTTCTTTGTGAACTGCAGACAATTCCAATCGCTGGTGCAGCATCTCAGGTGCTTTTTAAAAATCAGCAGCAAACAAATTTGAAAGAAGAACAGTGCGCGGCATAAAGTTTTTGTTTTTTCAAATCAAATCCAAAACAAGTGGCAAAGCAAGAAAGTGTTTCAAAAAGGATCCAAATACTGTAATAGCAAAAACCAAATTTCGTGGAAAGTACGGCAAGAGGTAACGATAGTAGGTGCAATGCAAAATATGCTTTGACACTCCACCCCTATAAAGCTAACCTTTCCCATTCCCCTGTGGATCACCGATAGTGCTGATCATGATTTGACCTCCGGGAATGCAATGGACAGTATGAGGATTGGCAAGACCGGTTTTATGAAATACTTCGACTGGCTCCACTGACTGCAAAAAACAATTTTTGTTACGGCAAGGCCTTGCAAGATACCATTTATGATTTGTACTACATAAAATCCCGTAATCTAACAAATGTTTTCTTAATTGGCGCACACGCTTTATTTTACTTTATTTCTGTTCATCAAAGCGAACTTAAAAAATAAGAAAAACGTAAAATAATTTCCTTCTTATATTTTCAACACAATAAGAGTAGTCATTTATTGAAATGTGAAACCTATAAAAGCAAGAATAGATCACTTCATTGAAAGTGGCATACGGAGCAAAGTACAGTAAGGGAAAATTACGCTGAGCAACATGAAAATTCGTTTCAGATGATTTCTGTGTTGCTCTTATGTGAAAACAATCATGACAAGACAAAAGACAAAGAGAATCATTATGCCTTTGTCATTTTCTGTTTTGGAACGTGTGAGTTTGTGTTACATTACTACTTAAATATTGGTCTTGTAAGACACATTTCATAGGACATCTTGACCAGATAACCTTAGGGTTTGTCGATGTCCGAGCTTCGGAAAAAGTATATGAAAATAGAATAACCCACTATACACAGCAAAGACGGTATGTGTTTTGTTGTCAACCGTAGCGTTTGCTATGTATTATTTTCATTTTCTGTGTCTTTCCGTGAATATGCGTACTTTACTCACCGTCGCTAAATACATCTCTCTCTTTATCAGGGCATTTTCTGAAGCAACGGACCGTTGTAGTAATTGCGTTACCTTTCGCGACGAATTGTCATGATTGGTTTTGCTCTTTATCCCGCGGAAGTGATTTGCTTCGGGCGATTGCGACAGTATTCATTCATTACTCCCCGCACAGGGACGACAAGGGCACTGCAAAGAGCTGCTTGCTTATTTCTTTAGCTTGTAGTTTGTTCCGTTGCCTGAGGCGTCAGGTTAACGTGTTTACGTCATTTGATTACTATCTGGTTGAGAAGCTCATTTATCGGGTTAGATTTCAACGCCAATAAATTAAACGAAACTTGCAAGGTGCTCCCAATTTAAAGCACCGACCAGCACTTCATCGTAATGAAATCAGTTAAAAGTCGTAAAAAATCACAGTTGGTGTAATTCGTACAAAAGGTCACGTGTGTTCAACTCACAAATTGAAGGACAATATAAAAAATTGTACGAATACCTATTTTACGATAATGTTTCAATTTTAAAAAATTTGCCTTACGCTGAGATGTAATTCTGCCATCCTTTTAAGGTTTTATGAAAAAAATTCGCTATTTTGCATCTTCTCTGCAAGCAAAACAAAAATCTTTTGACGTACAGGAACACCAGCTGACAGCTTTCAAAATGTTGACCACCATAACGGTTATTTGAGTATAACAACCAAAGTGAAATGACACCCAAAACAACTCGGATTGTTCTCTTCTTTTTTTCGTTACACTGGTGACAGGCCCATTTGCGAAAAAGTATCAGTGCATCTGAGATATTTACTGACTTATCGGAGAAACCTGCTTAACCTGCCTCGAACCTTTTAAAGTAAAACCCAAGATTGTAGGTGGCTGCATGACTTATCATACATAACGCCATCCAAATTTGCCACTAATCAGTGAAGAAATGGACTACGTTTGCGGCTCAGGAGTCAGCAAGCAGGCCCTCCGAGAGAAATTTTGCAAGGTGATAAAATAGTTTTGGCGCACCCGGGTCCCAAGGCTGGTACAGAGTTTTCTCAATAATTGCAGTTCGATACCACCAAACGTACATGTGAACTTTATCAAATTTGTACCAGATCTGTATGAATCCGTGATTCCTAAGGTTAAAACAAAAAAATTTAATCTAAAACAAAATGTCAGGACGATGGGAACACAACAAAACACATAAAAATTTTCATTTATCCTGTACGCACAATTACCGTATGCGTTGACGCAAGTTAAGTTTTTGTTTGCAGCAGCAACAAGACCATTGTTGCCAGGTTTTATGGTGGATGAGTTTATTCATGATCAAATAAGATTTCTTTAAACTCGAATTTCAAAAGTTCAAAAAGTTCTGCCCTGTAAAGTGTCGCTTCATCCTTTAGTGGATGTCACCCGTTTACATTACCACTGGGCATTTCAGAACTTGTAACTACGGGTGCTGGCTTGCTTGTGTCAACCGTCATTGCGCTAAGGAAATTTCGGACGTGTGTACCAAGGCCTATCTCTAGTAGGTCTTGTGTGTGCTCATGCGCAGATCTGGTGCGTTGGCCACGTATGGTGCAGCTGAGTTTTGCACTGTCAGCGTGCGGATCACGTTTTGTTTGCTCTGTTACCGCGCCAACGTCGAAGCGTTTCTCCTGCTCCGGCTGCTGCTCAAAGGCCTCATGTAAATAACGATTTGTGCACTAGGAAACCCCTAAACCTACTGATGTAATTTCCCCTGATCGAATTTAAATTGATTTAATTCTGTTAGAAATAACTTAATTTTACCACGGTACTTCGCCGTGTCTACTTTTCGTTCGAGTTGCATCTTGCTGACATTTGAGTTACGTTTACAGCTAGTCCAGTGACGCAAGAACCTCGATAGCCTGAAATGTAGAATCAGTTACGCAAGTTTCATCATGCTTATGATCTATGCAGGTGCGCAGTCCGAAAAAATTGGTTTAGTGCGCATGCGTATAACGGTAGTCATTATGAGATACTTTTGTAACGCTAGTCATTGCGCATGCGTGTAACGCTAGTCATTATGACATAGGTCTTTACGACATACTTTTAACTGCATTTGCTGTGGCCGTGATTTTTATCATTAGGTTGTTCAACATTTCTGTTTTTGTGGGCGTTCATGAATGCCTGTAACTTTTTCAGCAAAAAAGCCAGAAAAGCTTTTGTGCATTTGGCGAAACTAGCAAAATATCCTTTTAAAGCTTTGGACAATGAGATAATTCGTGAAGTGAAAACAATAAGGGTAAATAAACAAAAAACACACACGAACGTAGTACTTTTGCTATAGCAGGCCTTTTCGGATTACTACTGACATCGACAGCGTAGATTCTACTTGAAACAAGACCCGGCATAACAAAGAGGTTCCTTTTTTTTGTAGGATCGTGAAAACAACTGCTGCATGCGTTCCAGCCAGTGTGGTGCAGTTCGTCTTTCATGTTTGGCATTTCCAAACGATCAATGATCTGAAAAATACCAAAAACATTTGACTTTCAGAGGTCTGCTGTTCAGGTGCAGACAGTTGTTTTTGAACAGCAAAGTATATTTCAGAAAGTGCAGATTTATTGTTGCAAAAGAGGCAATTTTTGCTTTAACATTCCGGTACGACTTGTAATCTAAGGTCTGAAAACCGTTTATTGAAAACCAAATTTCTTTGCCGCAACATGATTACCTATAGTGCAGTAATGCTCCTGGCTACTCGCAAAGATACTGCAATGTATCTTTTCAGTTTACGAACCGATTAATGTACTGTAGAAGATGAAAAATTGCAGCTACAGTATGTTGCAGCTCACCTGGCAAAACGTGGGTGAATTGTCATCGATGTCAATTGTTGCCAAGTAATCTGGAGCGTTGATTTCCGTGTTTCTGAGAAGTACGCCGAACTTTTAGTCTATTTAAGATTTACAGCACTCTACTTAACCCTACAAAAAAGAGAACCTACTGCGANATNATGCAAAGAAGGTGTCAANCATGATTAATCAGGCTCTAAAGATTTCTGAGCTTTTTTCAGACATGTCCACANTGCATGTTTGATTCCAAAATAGCATAAACTGCACTTGCATCCGAGCGCTAAATTAAGATTTTAATNTCTTGATTTGCCAGCACATTTGCAGGCTCTGCGTGCTGTTGAGCATGGAATTGGCGGCTGATATGTTCTTTACACGAAAGGGTTTCTTTCAAAATTATTTGTAATGGCAGTGTATCAAGTCCACCTTTACAAACGTTTAAATTGATTCCAAGACTTAATTATTTCGTGCAAAAACGTTGATCAGGCTTATCTTTGTTGCGATTTTCTTCGACTGCACACCAGCCGACACTACTGCCACATTGTAGGTTAGCAAGCTTCTGTTTTTGTTAAATGCTCGATCCCGTCCGCGAGTGAGTGACGTAGTTGTGGAATTACATGCATGATTTAATTTCGCTTTTGTGCTGCGTTCGCAGGTTAATGCGCATTTTTTCAATCTTTTTGCTAAAACGCCCGAACGAAAATTTAAAAACCTGGAAAAATAATTCAATTCATGGTTTTTATTAGGCTATAAGTTGCCACAGCCTATTGTGTAACGTCTTCACTCCCACACGCAAGGCGCCAGACGTTAAACATGCATCGCAGTAACAACCTGATGAAATAACTCTTGCATGTCATAAAAACGGGCCTTTTGATTTGGAATTTTTAGTAGATGTTACTAACCATCTCAATCACCTGAATATGAAACTGAAGTGCAAGAACAAATTGTTTCTTAACTTTAGCAAATGGTGTCATTGGATTCAAATTTTAGTTAAAACTGTTATCTCACAGCGAGAAAATAACGAAACGAGCCATCAGTTCGCGCATCTAAGGCAGCAGATTGCTGCTGATAATAGCAATTGAGAAAATGCATTAAAAAGATGAAGTCATTGCAACTTGAAAGGCTCATTTGAAAGTCTTGCAAGACGTTTGTGGTTTGACTAAAGGAGACTGAGTTTTGGTACAGTAGAAATCGCCTATAACGAGGCTTTTTCGTCAGTGCCGGCAGAATTCCTATCTTTTACGTGCATTCGAGTTTGACTATAACCAGGGGCATAACGAGGGGGGCAAGGGGGCACAATTCCCCGAGATCCGAATCACTATGGGAATGCCGAATGACTAAGCGGGGCGGCGAAAAGTCCCAACAATGTCACAAGTACTTTCTTCAAAACAGTACATTTGCTTCCGAAAGATCTCAGGTTCAAACACGGGGACGCCAAACTTGCTTCTTGCCCCGAGTGCCATCTAACCTCGTTACGCCCTGACTATAACAACTTTGGCTATAACGGCAGTTTGCCTACGATGACGCTTTTACGTTGGTGCTGGCGGAATTCCTATCTTTTACGTACATTCGAGTTTGACTATAACGACTTCGGCTATAACGACAGTTCGTCTGCAAGGACGCTTTTTCACCGATCCCTTGAAGTGACGTTATAGGGCAATTCTACTGTAGGT
>JGI24021J15306_10005562_pt1 | contig 14993 bp, 8 predicted proteins | sample Ectturendosymbi1_FD_15306 | JGI IMG/M metagenome (IMG submission 15306)
CCCCCGAATGCTCCCCCCCCACCGTGGCTACGGGCCTGCGCAAAATGCAGCCCGTAACAAAACAACAGCTTTTTCTAAGCTGCGCACTTAGAACAGGATTGTTTTCCGTCTTAAGTGTAATGATATTCAAAATCCTTCTTCGCACTAAAGCACGCGTAGCGGCAAATCCCATCACTAACACGCAACAAAACGTCCTCCTACTCAAACACGTCATTGAGACGGTTGAAGTTAAAGACCTAAATCCTCTTGTTTTTACTCAGCTCGCACAACCAAGCTACGAGCGCATGCGAGTGATGAACAGTGTCTTCCTTTTCGCCAGTAGTCCATGCTTGAAGGGAACGTCAGCATCAGCAGGCCTGTGTTAATGTAAAATAATCTCCGCGTCGCTTTTGTCCAGCATGTTGTCTCGGCTCGGCAAGACATCTGAAAACAAGACGAAAACATAGAAAGATTATTATCAAGGCTGGACTGGATGATTCATAAATCTTCGTTGGTCTGCACAGCGCACAATGGGATACGTCTGAATGTTTTTTTTCGAACAAAAGCGCCTGCTACACAGATGATGAGAGAGAAGTTTCGCAAAGCAGGGCGTGGGAGAGGATCCGCTTTCTTTCCATAGTTATACAGTTTGTAGTTAGGTGTGGCTCAGATTTTGCAGATAAGGCTTGGAAGCCGAAAATATGGAGCAAGGCTAATAGATAGCGTGTGGTTGGCTTCGTTAACGAATACTGGTTGCAAAGCAGAGGTAGGTTCCGCTTAAAAGTCCCGTCTATTTTGACGAAAACTAGAGTAGTTTGTAAAATCTACTTTTCATTCAAGTAGTGCAGACCGCGCGACGGCAGGCACTTAACTTACGACCTATCAAGCAACTGTTCATCGAAACTAATCTTCCATCCAACCGTATCGGTTTCACCTGGTTATAGAAGCGATTGGGGTGGAAAATAAAAACTGACCGTATCTGTCAATGATTTTCGCTTGTTTTCCGATTTGAAGACAAAAGATGCGTTGTGTGCAGTGGCCAACGGCAGAATACAACATTCTTTAGCACAAGCTGTGTACGAAGCATGCCAAACACTTGAGCAGTGTGGCCAAAACCCTAAATTACAAGCATTACTTTCAACATCTTTCACCCTTTAAGTCCCGCGTGGGACATTTTTTTACAATTTTCAAAAATTTTGCAAAGCCATAACTCGCCAGGCGATTGAGCTAGAGTGCTGTTCAAACCCTCTACGGATTCAGCAAGTCTTGAACTGCAGATCAAAAAACGTTTTTTTCGTTTTGGGTTAGAGCTTTTCTGGGGGGAACGTCACAAGTAGGGGTGTTTTTGCGCTATTTTTGCCATCTTTGCCTTGCCCTTGGCGCCGTCCCAGTGGGACATTTTTTGGACTCGATGTTTTGTTGGAATCTTGACTCGAATACGAGTCTTTAGAGCCCGTGATTAACTTTCTAGTATATCGAGAGCTAAAATTATGGCTCAGAAAACAAAAATTGACCAAAATTTTGCTCCCTCAAAAGCCACTCTGGGGTGAATTTCACCCCAGGCATTAACTCGCCGTCAGATTGAGCTAGAGTGCTGTTCAAACCCTCTAAAGACTCGTGAAGGTATGTAGTGCAATAAAAAAAACGTTTCAGTTTAGGATGTCTGTTTCTTTTTTTATGTTTATATAATGATAGGATATTTATGTTATTTTTGCTGACGTCAGCATTTTTAGCCTTACTACCTTTGAGGCCCGCAGGAGCCATTTTAGTGGCAAAATTTTTTTTTGAGGCTGGCTGTTTTTGGCTACATTTCGGGACTTTGAAGGGTCCGAATGGGTTTTTAGCGTTCCTGGTTCCAAGATTAGAGCAAAAAAAAATTAAAATTGATAAGGGAAATCCCCCATAAATATTGAGAAAAACCCCTTACTAATTAGCTGTTTATTGGCTTAACTTTTGAACCAGACATGCTAGAAAGTCAACCAAGGGCTCTAAAGACTCGTATTTGAGTCAGGAATCCAACAAGATACAATGTCCGCACGTTGGATCCGCGGATAACATCATAAGAATGATCTCAAAACAGGCCCCAATCCACGGGTCATAGGTCAATAAGGCCAAAAAAGAGTTAAAATTTTTTTTTAATTCTATTGTACAAGAGTTCACGAGTCTTCAGAGGATTTGAATAGCTCTCTAGCTCAATCTTGCTGCCGATTACGACTGGCCAAAGGTTGGCCAGAAGCGGCTAATGGCACTTTTTTTAACTTTTGCCAAAAGCTAGGTTTTTCAGCCATGAGTTTGGGTCCAGACATGCTAGCAAGTCAATCAAGGGCTCTAAAGACTCGTCTTCGAGTCAAGAATGCAAAAAATTATTGGGACAAAAAATGGCCCATTTGACCGGAGCCCAGGGCCAGGAAACCTAGCCTAAAATGCAAAAACATCCTTCCATTGTAACGTAGACAATGGAAAACCCCAAACCCAACCCAAAAACATTTTTTTTCAATCTCAGGTACAAGACTTGCTGAATCCATAGAGGGTTTGAACACCCCTCTAGCTACTGGCTACTGGCAAGGTATGGCTTTACAAACTTTTCAAATATTTTCAGCGAAAATTGGACCCCCGGGACGGAAAGGGTTCAACAGTGTGTTACGTTTTGCGGGCTCTAAACGAATATACGCTAGCAAAGAATTGTGCAGCCGACAAATTCAAGCATTTCCAGTCAATCGCACCCACTCACTTATTTCGGTGTTAATGTCGTCGTTCTTGCTCAGTGCCATGAGGAACCCGTAAAATGTGACGCGGGGCGACTTGCTCAGCTCACTGTGGACGTGCTGCAGCGACGGGGACATCGTGAACGGACTCAACTTCGAGCACGTTTTTTCCATTACGTCGAAAAATGTTTGGCTGTTGACGCCTAAAGCGTGAGACAAAAGTCGTTCAGTGACTATTGAGCGAGCAGAACAACCACAAACCTAAAAAAAACTTTTGGCAAAAACTCCCGACAGCTTTGTCACGCTTTCTGACTCAGTTAAAAGCTTTCCAGTCGCCACGGGGGTCTTTGGTGGGCTTATCTCCCCCAAACAAGGTTCCAACCTGCACCAAATTGAAGCATGAAACACTATAAATCAATGTAGTTTTTGTCAATCTCTAGAATGTCAAATCCATCCGCACAAACGCAAAGCGACAGTGCTTAAAGCACTAGGTTTTCTTTATACTTTCGAGGAATCAGCCCACTACGCTCTGCTTTCATCATTTTGGGATGATTCACACTTGCATATGTTTATATTCAAGTGCTTACTCGGTCTCTCAAAATGTCTTAACAGTCACCAAAGTCAAACCTTAAAAAAACCTGCAAGGATGGACCCAAGAAGCGCGTGAATCGTTTGCAGATCAGTCCTGTGGGGTGTGAAAATGACTACCCGTATTCATCCGCAAGCCCAGCACGAGGAGTAACCCGACTTTCACTGGAGAAATGGCAAGATGTTCTCACCGAGTAACTTACGATTTAGCGCCTCACGGATGTCCAGACTTACTGAAAGACCTGATTTCCAAGGGTTGTTGTATGTCCACAGTGGAAAATGTACCTGGATGCTTGTCCCAGACAACCCTTACCAGGGGCGGCATAAAATCTTTAACAGGATATCAGACTAGCTTAATGTTAGCTTGTAATTGTCTCGACAGCAATCTTAGACAGTAGAGACTGATCTAAACAATTTTTTTAGGTTTTCACACCTTCTTGTTGTTTCGATGCGATGTCCTCTTGAGATAACGACGTTTGATTTTGGGCCCAGTTTTCTGTGGAGGGAACAAACACCTCGGGCACTGCTGTGAGGAGGTGGTCGTACGCTTCTTTGCATGCGTTAACGTATTCTGAAACAAATGCGGCAGGCAAATAAAAACATAATGGAAGGGGATTCATTATCAAATCTACCTGCCCGCTCAGCAGCAAACAAGATGTGCAAAACAGAAAACACACGTACCATACCACAAAAACAATCACGGTTGCACAGCACACGAACATCTAATAAACGCCATGGCGATTTTGAATGTTTCGGGGACTAAAAAAATTATGAATAGTTGTTCGAAAAATCCAAAAAAGTTCTTCAGCTCTCATATCAAGCCCTGATTTTAAGGTCAACGTGTCGCTGCATCAAACCATCCAAATAATGGTTTAATAATATTTTGCAAAAAGATCATATGTACGATAACAGAGAAAGTACTTCACTGTTAATCAAAAATTTCTACATTAAAATCCGCTGAAAATAAAATTAACAATACAATTAAAACTAGGACTCATTTTCAAAACGCATAAACTTCGAAGGAAATCAAATTCAGAACCAACATTCAAGACTTCACATAAGGGCAAACGGGTCAGATAGAAAAACACAAACTCGAACTCGGATCTGATGCTAAACAGCATTTGTTTGGTGCAATCGTCAACGCTCTGATACTTTTTTCATGAAAACTTCGAACTGAGTTGGCACAGATACAATCTAAGAAGCATCTCAGCATGCGCTCTTTAAAAAAAAACTTAAAAATCTAGACTGGATCTACCACTAGAAAACTAATGATGCGCTCAAATGACAGCACGTGAATATAGTATCAAGCCATTGTACGGTATATCTATAATCTCAGGGAATTGCTCCTATCAGGGTTCCCACACATTTTCAAAAACCATTTTCCATACTTTTTAATACCTTTTCCATACTAAACTAAAAGACTTTAATACCATCATTTAGCTTCATTCTTCGAAAATTTTACTCATGAAACACAATGCAAGAGACATCTGCAAAGCGGTCGTCAGGGCTAAAGAACAAAATGTGATTAAACAAATGGCTGAATTTAGAATTTCCATACTTTGTCAATGCTTTAAGTGCATTTTGGCCAAATTCAATACTTTATCAGGGTCTTGAAAACCGATTTCACAATTCAATACTTTTTCAATACTGCGTGGGAACTCTGTACTGTTTTCTTAAAATAAAATGAAACGAGTTTCAAAGCTTCTTCTTGCGAACTGACTGATGCATTTTCATCGTAAATTCTGCATCAGATTTTCAAATCCGATTGATGCAGCGGACAAAAAATGAACGGTTTATTAGAAAGTTACTCTGGTCTGCGGGAAACGCATATATTGCAACCATTGGCTAAACTGCACAGCAAAACGTTTTCAAACAGCAGCGAGCGCTGATTTTGTTAAAAAGTGATTTCAGTCGCTGAGGTAATAGCGCTGCAAGCGCAAAACGGACCGACGCTTTCTCCAATACCGTACAGGCGTGCAATGGTCTGCGTAAACAATAGCCTAGTGTTGCATACAACCATCGGATCTCAAGTCCGAGCCACTCTTCCGCAATTAGAGCAACTTGTATTTTGTTGACGGCAAGACCTTTGTTTCAGCTGCAAGTTCAGTTCGTGTTTGCAGGCAATACTCAACAGTCCAATCACAGTAAAATGTTTCCGCCCAGTTTACCTTCATAATAAAATTGTATTTGGAATGCATACAAGAAATCTGAGAATGACATGAGGCAGTCCAGGGCGTCATCCATTAAAACTATTCTAGCTGTACGTTGAACAATATCCAAGGGGAAGTCGTAGCACAACAAGCTCAAAAGAGAATGATATTCCTTCACACTGAGTAACTCTGCACGTAAAAATCGCATGTCGCAAAGACTGGGCATGGTTAATAAAACAAAAATGCGCCGTGGTCGTCTTTGAAGCAAGTCAATAGTTGTAACATCGAACTAAGATCTCATCCTGAGCAAGAAAAGTACAAAAAAGCACAAGTTCGGCAGAAATTTGCCACAAGCACAACAAAACAACGAAGTAGCAAAAAACCCACGGCGTATAACTATCAACGTCCCTTATGAGACGATACATGAGCGCAATGTATGCGCATCCTTGTTTTTGGTCGATTGTCAAAAACGACTGTAAGAATGTGGATAGGATGCGACTTAAACGACTGTAAGAATGTGGGAACGATAAGTCTCACTCTATAACCAGAATGGGACAGTTCGGCGACGCCGTGTCGGCGATAAATCAGTTCATAAGACATGACACTTTTGATGGCAACGCTTTTTATGTACTTTTTAAAAAGTTTTGGCTTTAGCTTTAGGGTACAGGTTTAGGGCAAGCAAACATTATTTGTATTCTAACCTTTGAAGTATTACAAAAACACGCTGTTTTCGTATAAAACATTTGCGACCACCATCGCCGAACTGTCCTACAGACCGCTCTATAACTTCGTGTATTATTGCTTCATTCCTGCAAACTATGCAGAGCGTTTTAATTCATCCGCACGCCAAACTCGTATATAGGATGTTGAACATGTTGCAAATTTTTGTGGAGGGACAGGAAACGTGTCGGCTGCGACTTTACGTAAGCAACCACCTGGTTTGTGAATGTGTACTGTGCGGGTGTTTCCAAAAATTTTCAATCATTTGATATGTACATGTCTGAGTAACTATAAACTCTACGCGTATCAAATTAAACAGGCTCAATATTTAGTAGAACAATATTTAATCATTAAAATTAGGTTGCGGATTTGAAAAGTACGTGGATTTGATAAACGATCTCACAAATTTTCAAGATTTAGTCATAAAATGAATCTGGAGCTTTGCACAAATACTTCGTGAACTTTCTCGACTAGATCTCTTCTACGCTTGTTGACCGCCTACATCTTTTGGGCGAGCACAGACAACCATCTTAGGAGTGTTTATGCCATTTCCAAATGTGTAGCTGGTTCTTTAAAGGAGTTTTCTCATCTTGCGCACACTGTAAAGCCTTGTTCGATTGTGTTCAAGGATATTATAACACACGAAACACCGAGTTTTTATCGAAGTGCATGCCAGTCTATACCTGAAAAAACAAACGCATGAAGCATAAGGCATGAAATTTTGAGTTGTTTATGCAGATACTGTTAGAATATGAGATGATTTGAAAAAAATTGGTCTATTTAATAGATTGTGTGATGATAAACGTTTTGGAACTCTCTGTGCTGCAGAATTTCGTTCACGTCAACTATCGACAGTGCATAAACAGTACAATATTTCATACAATGATCAAAAAACGATTTTGATATCAAAGCACTGGTTCAAACGTACCTCCATGGGTGGCAATGTGCCGGAAACAGCTCCACACGCACTTGATGAAACAAGACCGATTGTGAGCAGTTGATCGAACGAACTCGAACTCCCGAAAAAGAGTATGTGTTCCTTTATGCACACTTCTGAAGCTATTGACGAAAATTACAATAAGAAAAACATTTTTTACACTTGAGCTGTTGGAGGCGTCATAAATGATAAATAACATAAAGCTGTTCAATATGAAATACATTTTTAATGCACTTTAACATAGGCCTTGTCCAAGACCAAGCAATACTTGATCTACACACTTCATAATGCAACAAGCTATGCTAAAACTAAACTGCATGTAGGTTCCCAGTCTGTGGACTCAAGACAGAATGTTTTAAATGTGGTTCTCTGTCTACAGCAGGGGTGGGGAATCTACTATTTCCTATCACAGGGCAGACATATTGTGGAATCGCTGTCAGGCCGCAAAAATAATTAATTTTATTTAATATTTTACCTCTTTCCTCCTAAGGAAAATAAAGAGAAAAAACTATGAGAAGGAGCAGGAGGGAATTGGCTTTATTTACTGTCTAAGCATCGGCTTATCACAGAGTTTCGTTTTGATGCAACATTGCAGTCTACCTTGGGTTTCAATGAAAATTCTGATGCAGGCCATACTGAATGTTCACGTGCACTGCATTTGGTCCGCGGGACACAGGTTCCCCACCCCTGGTCTACAGCACAACAAGCAATGACTGTAGAGTGCTGCTCAATTCTGGCAGCTGTGTTAACAAGTTTGCAGAGTTGAAAAACATGCTATGCAGCAAAATGCTTCCTGATTTTTTCAAATAAAATCAGCAGATTTTGTAATGCTGTTCAGGAACTATAATTCATTGCCAGTATTAATCCCAGAAAATGCATACAACAATCCTAAATGCAGTTAAAAAAGATGAAAATATTGTGATAAGCACAGGGACAAAACAAAATTTGTAACAACTGCATAATCATCCACTTTTATTTTAACATGAATTACATCTGAAACAAAATTTTCAAATTGCACAACAAATTATGTAACACCAAATGCTCAAGAATACTGGCATTTCATAGGCTTCTTTGTAAAATGTTTTGCAAAATGATACTCTGTGTTCTGTATTCAAGGTGCCCTCAAATTCTTGTCTCTTTCAAAAAATTGGTGGTTTGTAAGGTGTTACCAACTACATAGCATCTTAAGTGGGGACTAAAGATGCTGTAATAGCAGTGGAATTGATTTTCCTTTTTAATACATCAATATGTGCTGATTCTGGTGCTACTGACTTAAAAGAGATAGGATTTTACTTAAAGATATCAGCAGTTCATGAATCCCCACATTTAACAGATATCAAAGAGCAGGAAGATACTGGAAGCTCAAAAAATAAGTGGAGCTTCTCTCCATTATCACACACTTCAATCACAGTAATCTCTCATTGCTTGACAATCTGGAAAAACAGAGTAACAATTTTTCAGCCAATTTTCTTAACAATGTTAGAAGTTTTTGATAGGTGTTGTGATGCATACAATTTCACTAGATGTAAGTTTTTTCCAAAAAGTTCAATTGCATAATTGATCAAATAAAAAAAACTATTCTTCTTCCTGACATATCACAACAGTCAAAATATACTTCAAGACATGTAAACATGCAGAAAAACATGAAGTAAGCTGCAAGAAAACCAGGATGATCATTAGCCAGAAGCACAATTGTCACTATAAAAAACTGATAAATTCTGAGATGGGCAGCAACAAAATTTGCCAAATGTTTATAACTTTCAACTGAAAAACTATTTGTCAGGTTGACAAAGATTTGGTGAATTAAGTCCACATTCTGCAATAATCCATTTTATATAAATGGCAACCCAAACACCCACAATGGGAACTTGCGATAAGCTCGATGATCTGCAGCTGACGTAATTCCACTGACTTCATTGCAAGTTACTCACTAATCAGCCAAAAACTTTCCAGGAATAACTTTGGAGTTTTCATCTTTATATTCCAGCAGCTGATTTAAAGCATCTTCAACATACAGTAAAATGTTGTGCTTTGCTGCAAACAAAAACAAGGAATTGACTGTTTCATGAGAAAGGCATTCAATCATCTGCAAATAAATATAATTTGAGTATAACAAATATGTTTTACTACAGTGAACATTGTATATTTAGGCAAAGTTGGATGCTCTAACTGATGAAAGCATATTATTCTCTACATATTCAATACAACATCTTAAAATTTTACACTATTAAATCTGTTAGCAAAAACTTACATCCCCTATTGACACATTTTACCCAATTACATCTCAACTGACTTGCTAAATACACATGTCTGTTTACTTATATCTTATTTTTTTCTTGATACCATTCAGTTTTCTGCAAATAGAGTTCACTGCCAACTGGTCAGTTTAGTGATGTCTGTCTTATTCCTGTTCAGTGTTTTCATACATCTCCTTTAAGATATACAATGGAATTACACTGTTTTTATTTGTACCTTAGATTTACCTGTTGATAAAACATTGCCCTTAAATGCCTTCTTCAAATGGTTGGAAAGTTAGTAAAACATCAATAAAAAGGTCATGAAATACAATAACGAAAAAGATCATTTGATTTAAATATAATACACTATTTGGCAATTACTACAATAAAAATATGAGAAAGTATTAAGAACAACATTATCATTTGCCAATCTATTTTAAACAAAAGGTCAAAACTAAGAATAATACATAAAACTGTGAATGTATCAAAATCTCTTAAAGATATAAAAAGGTACTATTATTTCAAATAGATCTAATACCTGTTGCACAATGCTTTCAGTACTGACGTGTTTGGTGCAAAAATGTGGTCACACACTTGCACCATATCACCAAAAACTTTGAGTGCGCAAACGGGATTTGCAGCGGCATAGCAGTGTTCACAATTTTGCTTCTGGCATTCCTTCTGCTCCCTAGTCTTATCTCATTACCCGTACTATGTTTTGGGTTAAGCGAAATGACATATTGATGTCATGTTTTAGATAGATGGAATAGAGATGACATCAGTTGAGGGGTGACTCTAGTTCAATAGCGTCACCCGGGCTCATCACGCAATGGACTGAATGCAACCATTTGAGACTTGTGTCACTGAAATTTCCATTTGCTCTCATTCTGGCTGGCATTTTTGTGGCTCTGTGACGTTACTTTTGTAATCAGTGAATGACAAGTTCTCATGAGAACTTGTCCACTGTTGCATAACATATATCACAGAGCAACGACAATGCCAACTGGTTATCTGTGTGCACACTAAAACTTTCTCCGCATTACTAAAATTAACAGAAAAGTTTCAACCCTGATGTAATATGAATGAAATAAAATTAACAAGCCTCAATAAACTAGTATTTTATAAATGTTATGGATGTTTTTTGTAAGTTTGTATGCAGGGTTGCCAGTTTCAGAAATTGTCCTAAATAACACTTGCTGGCCCCAAAAGTTTCGTTTGGCCTTTTGGTTCTTTTCCAGGATAGAATTGGCCCCTTGTCTGACCACCCTGGTAGCTGTCTGAGAAACCACATTTTTTCACTTTTTTGACTAATTGATTGCAGATTTTCACCATATTCCTATATTTTGAAAGTTTTCAATTGCAAAATTTTGTTAGGATCCTTAGATTTTCTGAGCGAAAGTGATAGTAAGTTCATCAGAATACCTGTTTCTTGCTGCAGTTTGTTACGTTACCTTACTTACTATTGTTTAAGTGGTGAACCTGTTTGTTGGATTTGTTCATTTATCTCAGTTTATGGCTACACATGGAAATTAAGTTGTTCTCTTATGATCTTTCATCATGTACTTGTTTTGCTGTTGAGCTACAGTTGTGATTGAGGAACATTGCCATTTAATAAATTGCTAAGTATGGGTTCATATGACTTTGTAATTGCTGTTAAAATTGGAAAATATGGTTGGCCCTTTCTTTGGCCCCTTGTGTTAGTTTGGTTCTTTTTTAGCTCTTTTCTGGACTAGATTTGGCCCCTTGGAAAAAAGTAGTCTGGCCACCCTGTTTGTATATGTAACCAACTAAAGTAAATATATCCAAAAATATAAAATTTATCAACAATATGAACCTGCTAATAGCCATTTTATGTCCAAATTTTTTCATAACTACAGAATGCCGATTTTTAATGTCAGACATGCAAAGTAATCATATAATAACAAGAGACTATCAACAGATCTCCTGAGTACAAAAAATGCACTAATAAGTATACAGACATAGCAATCTTTAATGTGTTGACAATAACTTGTCTGATGGAGTATAAAATATCATAATGAATGGTAAATATTTAATGAATCTTTATCAAAGTATAAGATATTATTAACAACAATATTTAGAAGCAGTTGATAAGCATCTATTTGAATTGTTTAGAACATTTTTTAATAAATTTGAAAAGACAATCTTCCAGAAGCTTCATAAGTAAAAACAGCAGTCAAATAACATTGTTAACACCACAAAAAAGTACAATATCACTAAATGATAACAATTTTGTAGCACTTCATAAAAACAATTGTAAAAATTAACATATACAACAAGTAACCAATTTTTCTTTACAACATCCATTAACTTTTTTTAGTGATGTAAAATCCTGTGGTTTATGATAACCAATAAACTAGAATTCTCAGTCATGCAATTACCTTTAACATATAAATCTGCAAAACATTCAGAAATTTTTCATTTAAATTTTTATTTAAGAACAAATTTAAAGTGTATCTTCAATTACAAATTGTGTAGGTTTTTAAAATTACGAAGTGGCTAGGGAACCGACCCGTGGTTAAAATAAAGCGGTCATTTTGTCACCCAAGCAGCATTGACCTCGTAGCATAACGGTTACGTTTCAACTCTACCATGCCAATGGTTATGGGTTCGCCTCCCATCCCGGCACTTTGTGTTTTCATAATAGTGACTGCTTGCACGTTTCAATTCGTGACACCAGTTTTTCTTTACTTTTTTAAAACTTTCTGGACTTTTGCTTTAGGGGTTAGGTGTAAGGGTCAGCATTAGATTAGTGTTAGGTTAGTAGCTTAGTGTTACGTAAGGGTTAGCTTAGCTTAGCATCAGCTTAGTGTTAGCTTAGCATTAGCTTAGTGTTAGATTAGGGCTACGGTGAGGGTTAGGTCAGGGCTACGGTTAGGGTTAGGTTTATCTTTTGTGTTTACTATGTTTCTACCAAGCCTACTGCATTGTCGTCGTGCGTTACCGTCACACTGCAGGAGGTGGTCGAATAAGGTGTCAAAATTAAAGACCCACGGGCGGTTCTGTAGCCACTGCCTTCAAATTGAACTTACTTTTTCATCATTTCATGTTTACTTTAAAACTCATGCCAAAAAGATTTTCCTAAAGTCTAAGAAGTTTTTGAACATAGCATAGTTTGTCAACAATTTTTACACAAATGAATGTTAAATACCTATATCTTACTTCATACTCCTTTTGTAGGATTTCCTTCACATTGAAAAACAAGAGCTTATTCCTTCACATTTTCACAGCTCGATGAAATATTTAATGCTAAAACAGTAGCTATACAATGACATAAGACCCTAACATTTTATAAAGGAAGTGGCTATGGAACCGCCCATGGATCTTCTCATTTCAAAACCTATTCGACCACACCATCTTGCATGACACGATTCGAATAAAGCAGTCACTCTGTCATTCAACCAATGTCGATCTGGTAGCCTAACGGGTAGGTTCCAAGTCTGCTGTGCTAATGGTTTATTGGTTCGCCTCTCACCTTGACGACTTTAGTTTTGGTAGTGGTTGCAAGTTTCAAATCATTAGACCAGGTTTAGGGGTTCAGTTTTGGGTTGGGTTTAAGTTTAGGGATTAGGTTTAGGGGTTAGCATTAGCATTAGGTCAGCGTTGGGGTTAGGGCTGTGGTTAAAGTCACGGGCGTTAGAAGGGGGGCAGGGAAGGCCAAGGCTCCCCCCAGGACTTTTACAATGGTAGTGCCTATTTTACCATCAATTTTCTGGCGGCAACANATTGGCACNAAGCTATTGTGCAGCCCGGCTGATGCAATTCGAATGAAAAGGTCAGTTTGNCATGCAATCAGTGTGCTGCTCATAGTGTAGTGGTTATGCTTCATGTCTAATATGCCATTGGTCTTCGGTTTGAATCTCACTTTAGTAACTTTTCTTTTTTTGCTTTTTTAAAGACTTTTCCTTTAGGTGTTACCTTTAGCCTTCGGTTAGGGGTTAAGGTTGGCATTATATTATGGTTAGGGCTTTGGTTTAGAATTAGAGATTAGCGTTTGGGTTTGGGGTTAGCATTAGGGTTAGGGATTTACATTATGGTTGGGGTTAGGGGTTTGCATTAGGGTTAAGGGTTAGCGTTAATGTTGGGGTTAACATTAGGATAGGGGGTTAGCATGAGAGGTTAGCGTTATGGTTAGGGGTTAGGGTTACTGTTACAGTTACAGTTAGGGGTGAGCATTAGGGTTAGGGATTAGTGTTTGGGTTAGGGTTTATGGCTAAGGGTTAGTGTTAAGGTTTGGAGTTAGGGCCTTGTGTTTACTTCGTTTCTGCCAAGCTTTGGACTGGAAGCACAATAGCTCCAGCCAAGCTGTTGCCGTCGGCATTTATGATTTTGGCAGCAAAATAGACACTGCCTTTTACAATTTCAGCAAAAAAAGGTTGTTTTCTTAATTTCCAAGAAGAAAAACTAATTTCACCATTTTTACCCTAGTTACAAAAATTTTTGAAAAATATCCTAGTGCCCCCCTGGAAATAATCCTTCCGACACCCATGGCTAGGGTTAGCTTTTAGGTTTACTAGAATTTACTTTTTACACATAGTTGATAGTATGTTTCTACATAGCCTACTGCATTCTCATGATGCGTTACTGTCACATCACAAAAGATGGTCTAATAAGGTTTCAAATTTTAAGATCCATCAATGGTTCTGTAGCCAATGGCTTTTATAAAACAACAACAACCTAATAAATCTCAATTAAAGATGCACTTTTAAATTTTTGCAAAAAAGTAAGTCTAACAACAAATGTGAAGAAATCAACTGGACATACATCAGAAACCCATCAGGGAAATCTTTCCCAGCAAAAATAAGATGATTCACTTGAATTACTGTAGATTCAAATAACAAATTAGCAAGGGAGTGAGTGAGTATCAACGAAGTTGAAGAAAGGCTAATGTAATACACTCGTAACACTGTTATGGTACATTAAACTGAATATTTTTAACAACAAAAACGTGCAGTGCGACCTATATTTCATTCATTGATCCCAATATAAGCAACACAAAACAGAGTACCGAAAATTAAAAGATATTATGCCAACCTGAACCACTACTCAACTTAAAAACAGGTGTTCAATCAAATCAATTGAGCTGCGCAACGCCTGTTTATCCTTAAGTCAAACCGATAATGTATACTAAACAAAAACGCACCTAAATATTCATTCGCAGAGAGCTCCTCTAGACCCACCTTCACTTCTGGACATATTGTAAGAATCTTCATAACCTTGACGGTAAACGTTATGAGAATTTGAACCTTAACACCAACAGCTACATCGCGGTCATGGACGCTGCAATTGATAATACTGCATCACGACAGTCATGCCTGATTAAACAAGGAGGCAGAGATGACCTGACTGTGAAATTTTTCAGTCCGAGTCCAGTCCTAGACGGAAAATATTGAACCAGATCCAGTCCTGCTTCGTGATTCGCCTATTTTCAAAAAACTGCAGTCGGATCCAGTCCTAATCCGGCCAAAATTAGCTTCAGTCCTGATCCAGTCCGACTCAGTCCTGTCCGCACCCATCTCTGCAAGGAGGGCCGTTCACAAAACATCTCACGCTCCGAAAGGTAAAGGATAAGAAGCATGCAAGGAGTCATGGAGTGGATTTTAGATTTTTGGGATCCGGACTCCAGCTGCCCCGAACAGGATCAGGATTAAGGTTTTCT